>OMLO01000773.1_pt1 | contig 22605 bp, 30 predicted proteins | sample 1674811 | NCBI WGS metagenome assembly OMLO01 (sample SAMN06265003, study PRJEB25207) | coral metagenome | isolation source: Coral host | place: Mexico:La Bocana,Puerto Morelos, Mexico | collected 2008-11-13 | reverse complement strand
TCTCACGCCGTTGCCTTTTGGAGCCATGTTTGGCTGAGTGCCGATCCTTTTTTGCACCTTGAGCCAAATATGTATCTTTCTTGTCATAGCCACCCCAATTGGCGGCATTGATTCCACAAACTAAAGGTTTCATCTTAAAAGGAGGAAGGTTGGATCACTCAACCACAACCTCCCACTTCAAGCTTTTTGAAGTGTCAACCGTTTGGAAAAAGTCAAGATTCATGGTGCATCGGGTGTCATCGACACCTTCTCGCATGCCTCATCACTTTCCTTGTTTCTTCAACACTCGAGGTTTTAAACATATAAGTCACCACAATTCGACCCGTCCGGAGTATTCCTAAAATCCACCCAGCACTACATGGACCTCGGGCCAAAGCTGGGGATCCAGGAGCATCTGAGTATGACAATGTGGCCTGTTGTATCAAAGTCCAGGGCGCCAGCGCGGTAGCATCGAATTTGCGTCCAGCCCCGGTTCCAAAGACTGGTTTACCTGGCCGTCAAAAATGTTGCCAGGCGCATCGGTCCGCTTGTCCACAACGATCTATTTGCCTTCTTGGTTTGTAAAATCGAATGATAGCCCGATTACCACTGCGGAACATAGCATCGACAGGATTTCCCTTGTGGACTGGATGAAAACGCAGAAGCCTCTCTTTCACCATGAAGCAAATCAATCCATCTTTGTTTGCTTTTTCGATTTTGTGGAGCAGTTTGCGTTTCCACACTTCTGGTACTTTGTGAGACCTTGATATTATTGTGAATGTCCAAGCAGATGTTGGCAGAATCAGGTGCTTCAGGTGCTGGACCAAATGGATCTGGATTGATCATCATAATTTCACCTCATGGTTGTCTCATTGCAAATTCCTCCCACAAAGCCGGAATACTTCTCACAAAATGTTCAATCGCTCCAGCGCACAAATCCTCAATATTGAACATACGAACTTCTTCACCTTCATCCTTCATGTATTAATCTCTTTCGATAACACTCCTTTCTAAGCTCCCTGGCTTGTCGTCTTCCGGTTCATAAGGTTCAGGAATCTCACGCAACCATCCTACATTCTTGGAGGCATCCAATCGACAAAGGGCAGCTCTCCCACACATGTCGAGTCACTCCTTCTGCTCGAAGTGCCTCTTGTCGTGACGTAGGCAGCTTCTAAGTATTCGCGAACTACGACCACAGCCTCCTTGTATGGAGATGAAATTTTCTCTCCATCTGCATTTCTCAAAGTCAAAATTCCAGATTGCCACAAATGCCATGGAGACTCCCTGATGATTCGAACTGTTTCATAGCCGGCCCGGGTAGCGTAATCCCCTATAATATAAACCCTAAAAAACGAAGGTTTTTTCTTGCTTATTTGCAGGACAGGACGACTAGGTGAAAGAGCCATCAAAGCTGGTACTTCCATGGTACAGCAGCACCTTTTCTGGTAGTACTGCGCCATCGCGGTATTGCACTTTTTGTGGTACCATATGATGGAGTGCATGCGGACCACGAAAGGCAGGACCACAAAATCAGGAATGAGATACGCATCCCACAGACGCTCTGTGTCCAAACGCAGCCGCGCTTTGACGTTCACGCCTTTCAATTCAAACGGCACCATGGCTCGGCGCCGCCTTCCTGAATGTGGCCATTCTAGAAAACCACTGATCTCCGAATCTCGTGAATTGGATCTGATAGTGCAGAAGATTGCATCTCGCAAGGCCATCATGTGGAGGAAGTTTCTGAGTAGATCCATCCCTTAAAGAAATGCACTGACATGGAAAAGGGACAAAAAACGCAATTTAAAACACACCAAGTCAAAAATGACATAGAATTTAGAAGAACCATCTTGACATTGATGTCAAACAAGTTTTCTCCAGGAAGCTGTTGCTGGGCATCAAGCAAACTGCCCCTCAAACCAATGTGTTTAGGAGAACCTCCTAGCTGTTGACCTTTGCCAGCCCCAGCGGAAGATTGAAATTTCTCAATGTTCTCATCAGTCCATACCCATAGAGAGCATAGACATCGACATCCGGAACCGGTGTCAGCGAAGGACCCATTGCCCCAGCACTGAACTGGTCGAACAACCCCTTTGAGGGAGTGGGCTTCAATACAGGAGCAGGTGGCTCCATATCCACCACGCGTCTTTCTACGCTCCAGATTATCCCCTTCTCAAACATGGTAACTCCATCAAAAGGCCAGTCCAACACGTGAAGCAAGTCCGGATCTGAATTCGCAGTGTCTTCAACAGTCCAACCCGGCCTATGCGCTTTCCACACCTCAAAACATTTCATCTTGCCAGCTCTGATGTCTAGCCTTCGAAAGCATCCAGTCTTGGTCTGACATGCAGAAGTAGTGCTTCTGAACACCAAATGGTGTACTGAAGTACCCTCTGATTGGACGGTGGTGTGAGCGCAATTGCAGCTCTGTGATTTTTTCCTGACGTTTGCAGTCATCGCAAAGATTGGTACTGCGCCCCTGATTGGTGCTGCACCTTTCTTTGGTACTACACCATTATTCTTTTCTTTAAAGTAGAGATGTATCACACCTCCAGGCATGATTTTACAGCAACAATTCAAAATCAGCAAGACCTGAACCGGACTTGAGCCAAGTTAAGTCCCAAATGCCTTAACTGTCAGAAATACATTGCCTCTCCATCAAGTTGAGCTGCAATCCAAATTGAACTAAAGAGCCCGAAGGCCAGCGTTATATGGTAATTAGTTAAGGCTGCCACATTCCATCATCAAAGTTGACACCTCATGCCGTCAGATATCGTAAGGAAAAAGTGTAGTTGAATTCCGGTTATGTGACAGGCCTGCAATACCCTGACGTTGAGGCGCAGGCCAACAGGTGATGGCCGAATCCGAGTTGGAGAAACGTTTTCTGGAATTCGTATTCAACTACCATCCTCATATCACCGAGCTGAAAGAAGGCATCTGTGTACAAGCAGGTGGCTGCGGATCCCGGGCTGAAAGGAGTCGCGCCAGGCTTTGCTGTCAGGGCCATATAGCAACGCTGTGATTGCGTCTCGGAGTCCTGTATTGAGAGCCTCGGTACCGGAAATCCTTTTTTTAGGAGGCAGTGAAGAACGGTGTAAATTGCCAAACATAGAGGTGGTGAGGATCAGTATTAAAAGCCAGCTGTAGTGTTTTGTGAAGCTACGTAATTCGGCCAGGATCCGGGCAAACTCTGGCACTGTCATGTTGGAGTTGCAGTTTAAAACCCCCAAAAGCTTCTGCCGCTTTGCTGGAGGTGAGGCCTTGGATTCCTTCATGCGTAGGTCTACTGTCCGAAACATGTTTCAAAGCTGATATCAACTGCGGTGCCTTTTGAGGAGTGTCCCGCACCAAAGACGGTGGAGTGATGCCCAGACAAACTGTGTGACGCTGAAGCAAAAGGTGATAGCGAGGCTCTCACAAGGAAGTTCGAGCGCAGGGACGCAATAACATGGTTCTTCCTGAGTTTCTCCATCACGTAGGTTCAAGGGCCAGCCACATTTCGTCCGCCACCTTTTGCGTGGATTGGAAAGCTCGATCGTTGAGCCGATGTGGGCCACCGTGGATCTAAGTCTTTCAAAACAAAGGCAAACGGAGGTTTGGTAATTGCCTCACGAAGTCTGTGCAGCACAGCCTGAATCCGGTTCCTGCGTTTCCGTCATCCTCTCAAGCGAAGTAATGGCTGCGGTGTTCAGTGCCGTCAGGAAGGGATCATGTGGTCCAGGTTTAGAGGAGAGAAGAGACCTCCTTCTTGTACAAAACCTCCGCCATTCGAGCCTTGGTAGGAGGACTTCCATCACGTCAGGTGAGCTCGAAGACGCCATGTTGTGCGAAGTCAGTAGCCAAAAAAGTATCAGTCTTGTATAGGTCGGGATCAGGATGTAGACCTCGTGAGCCTCCACTGGAATCTTAAGATGGGCTGCTCGGGCTGCCGCAGTTCTCGCAACATGAACGAGCTAGGTGGCTATCACTGCCATGTCTTTGTGGGAAGGGATCTCTATTGTCTGAACCCCTAACCGTCTTTGAGCCTGGTGACCCCCACACCTGTCCTTGATGCAGTATCTGATCGTCGGTGGAACCGGTGTCTGAAAGAAGTGCACACTGCAGCTTGGGACAGCTGAAACCTTGTCAAGGAGTAAGCTGGATGGAGGATCAAGCGTCGAAAACACAGGGTGTATCCCTGACGACACGTGGAAGCACTTGGTGAGTTCGTTGCTGGCATGCCTCTGCGTGTCAAGTATGGAAGGACGTCGTGAGCTGGCGCAAGTTCAGATGCGAATGAAACAAATGCAGTTCAAAAGTTGTTTGTTGTGCATTTCAAGTTGCATTTCAAGATGAATTTCATGTGTTCCATTTAAAGATGACTTGATTGATGCAAGCTTGTTTGCTTAGCCTTTGGCGGCCTTCCCCATCATGGGAAACATGTCTCTGTTTCGTCTGCACCGACTTGGTTCCGCCAATGGTTGTTCTTCTGAACTTGATTCTTCATCCGCAACAGGCTGCATCTGGCTCAATGGTTTCGTCTGGATTATCAAAGTGTGGCTGGTTGAACTGGCGCGTTTACAGCTGGTGGCGTCGACGGAGGAGGATGTGGTGGAAAGGTTGTTGTGACCACCTTGCTGTTGATCTGGTGGAGGAGCATTCATTCCGCCATTTGCATCTTCGTCAGGAGTTTCTATGTCACCATGTTCAATCGCACCATAGTCATCAGGATGAATAGGATCATTTCCATCAACTCCAAAAGGTGCAGGTGATGAAACTTGTCCACATGTCACTGGTGGATATTCAGTTTGTCTTGTCGAATGCTCTGAAGTCCATGTATCAACTCCACAATCTTCTCGCTGGTTGATTCTCTCACGCTCACTTCTGTTCCAACAGGAAGTGAATCTATCAGTCTCAAAGTTGACGCAAGACTTGGTGTTGAGAAATTGCTTGGAAGAATGTGCCCCAATGGAACTGGAATGTCAACATTCTTCCTGTCAATATCTCTCAGTAACAATGAGTGTTCGCCAAGCCTTTCATGATGCATGCGTGTTCCACAAAGCAATCCACTGTCAAAATCTTCAAGAATATCTTCCAAGAGAAATCCCTGTCTCTTGTCAGTAACCTAACTTTGTGACAAACCTGGAAAGCCTCGCATCAATGCAGCAATAAATCTTGAAGGCAAATGCTTCCAGTGTGGACATTTCATTTTGGGTTCATGTTTGAAAAACATCTTCTTTGTAAGGTGTTCGAACCATGATACATCGTGAGTATTTTCATCAGAAGAATAATATACCAACCTACCTTTAGTCAGTCTCATCATCACAGTTGCAAAACTTTGGATATCAACACGTTCCCAACGCAAATGTGTATTCAAGACCTTGTGCCATCTCTTCTGGTCAAGAAATTGTGACAAATAAGATTGCGCAGGAGATGCCACAATGAATTTCTTGTTTCTCTTACATTGCCATATGATCACTTCAACGCAAACAAAAAAATCATCTGTCGTGCTGGCTGAGGAGATGGATTGTTGATAAAGGTCAACTGAGGATCCATCTGCTTTATTTTTTTGCACGCCTCAGCTTGTCGTATGCTGTCGTCAAGTTAGAACCATGCTTGTGATCGATTGGCTGTCCAACCTTTTACTCCTTTTCGTGCCATCGTCCAACTAAAGCCGGAGCTGCTTCCAAACAACTCCGAAACATCACGCTTCTGATCATCGAAAAGCCAAGATACATCTTCAGCTACACATCCTTCACACAGCTAATTGTGAGCTTCTTTCTTGATTTCATCCTGTATTTCTTCTTTCTGTTCATCCAAGTTTGGAATGACATAGCGTGCCATTCATCATGATCTCTCTTAACCTTTGACTGATATCAATCAGGACTCAGGACCTTTCTTCTTTTCCATTTTCTTTATCCTTGAACTGACTTGAACTTACTGGAATCTTGATGCCAGTCAAATATTTCATCTGCTTGTGTGTATGGTCCATCTGGTAGCTTTGTTCTTCTTGCCATGTCATGGCTCGAATCAGCTGCTTGCCATGCTTCTTGATGTGCTCTCAAGGCAAGTCTTTGTAATGCCAGAGTTGATAAATCTTCTTCAGTTGCTCCTGGAGACAACTGTTCTGGATTATTTGCTGCTTCAACATCAAACAAATCAGGAGGTCGTCTTCCTGTTACAACGTCTATAGGAGAACAACCACTAATGGTTAACTCTGTGTTTCTCGCCCAAGCGGTCATCTTCACAGCGTGTCGAATGGTAACACCATTAAACCTTTCATCTTCCAATGCTGTGGTCATGAGTGACCATGGTCTTTCGAGCAGCCTCAGTGCTGCATCAGCTGTGTTTGGCCATGGTGTTCTTCGTCCACAAGGTAAACCCTTGTTTCCATGGAACTTGTAAAACTCATTGAACCGCCTGAGAAGAAGGCTTCACTTCCAACAATGGCCTTTGGAATGCACTTTTTTGTTCATTCCATTCTCAAAATGAGTCTTTTCTTATCGAGTGTGTTTTGCGCCGCAGCCCACAGTAGGTTGGGTGCACCGTCCAAAAACTTCTTCGGCTCGATTTCACAATGATCAACGCAAATGACATCTCCAAAAACTGAGGCTTGGATGCCGGAGATCTTGGCTCTCGGCGGTGGTGCTACAGACATGCCACATACCTTACATGTGTCGCATGTGTTGTAAACTTCTTCATATTTCCCGCAAACACAATCAGGAAGATTCAACCTGGTACGACGTCGAAACTGAGTTGGTGACGTGTGATTTTTCACTCTCGCCATGTAACTTGTACAGTTGAACCTTGTCATCCAATCTCTTGATCATCTTACGGTAGGCAGGTGTCAAAGCTTGTGCTTCACGTCCAGGTAAATCCGCCTAGGCTCAAGAGACCCAGCGCCTGATTCCTACCTTCCTATCATCAGACGAAGGCGGGTACTCTACATCATCGCCTGGCGGGCGACGGTTTTTAGACTCGTCTGATTTGTCAAGTTCATAGTTCATCTAAGAACTGCTTTGTCGTTTCAGACCACTTGACATAGGCTTCTCTGCTTTTTCTCTGATGGAGAGTCTGCAGGTTCCAGCTCGCCACTTCGATCAGAGATTCGTGTTGTCTTACTTGACGACTTTCTGTGAGACAACTCTTTTGCAGGAAGTTTCACTCCGCTTTGATCTTGAAAACAATTCTTCCACGCCATTGTTTGTCCAGACACTTCTCCGGACCTGGGACTGCTCTCCAGTCGTCTTTCTGGCTCCATTCGTCATACCAATGAAGGTAGTCCGAGAAGATTCAAGACAATCAAATGGAATTGGACTTTTGGAACCTTCAACCTTGAAAATTTGCCTACGGAGTGTCTGAGGTGACCGATCAATTTCTGCGCGTGGCAGTCAATTTCCCACTCATCATCATTTGCTTAAGCAAAAGTCTCAACAGACAACTGACTATACTCGAAGTGTTCAAACTCAGAAAAGAAACTTAGTAGCCCAGGTGTCTTGAAGTATGCTGCGCTCATATACTAAGCAATGTCTTGGAAGTCCGTAACTAAACGAGTGCTCTTTGACATTCTGCCAAGGAATGCACAACTTGAACAATCAGGCTCCTTCTGTTGCTCCTCACGTCCTATCATCTTGACTGGTATCAAGCGCACAGAAGAATGTGTCAGAAAGAAACTGGATGCATTTGATGACGAAGGTAGAGCTGCCTGCTGTGAATGGGTTCGCATACTTAGTTTGCTTCTCCTTTCCCATCACCTTGTCTTTTTCCTTGATCCGGAGGCAGTGACCTTTCTTTCCTTTTCCTTTTCCTTTTCCTCTCTGTCCTTTCTTTCCTTTTCCTTGGAAGTAACTATGTTCATCGCAGTAATCTCCCCCGTTCATTTCAGTGTTGGGATTGCCGTGCTGTCTCATCTTCATAGGTCCAGTAGGCTTCATTCGAATTCCCTGATTCATGTCTTTGCCATTCTGCATGAGTCCAGTAGCTCTCATCTCCTGCAAGGTGACTTTTTCCTTTTCTCTTTCCTTTCCCTTTTATTTTGTAATGAGGGGAAAAATCTTCCTCCTGATCTTCCTTTTCCTTTCCAAGTTCTCCTTCCTTGGAATCTTCTGTGATTCCAAGAGTAGTCATTGTCATCCCAGATCCAAAAGACATGTTCTAAGGCATCCGAAAAACACTGTGGAGGGTTCGCCTTCATCCAAAACAAGAAGTGCTCTTTTTCCACCAGATCCTGATGGACTCATCATCGGATTGGCTACTACTGTCTTCACCGTGCGAAACAAATCAATCTAAACATCTCCTAGCTCACCCGCTCGGTATTCATCCATTGTTTTACTTCTCCAAGCTCTGTCTTTAATCTTGGGAACATCCGCAGTAAAGAAAAAGAGTGGGAAGAGATCACGATGCGCTTGTCTGTGAAGCCTACTAGCCTCATCATAGACAGCTTGTTCCATTTCATGTGTGAATGGTTCACCCATATGTTGATCAGCTGCTGCTGCAGGTGCAGCCTGTGCATTGTTGTGAGCGATCTGGGCAATACCACTTCAGCTTGAATAGTTGGTGAATTGAGATCTAATTCTGGCAAAAGATCCATCCATGACTCTGCAAGTCTTCTTATTTGGAATCTTGTCCTCCATTTCATTAAGTCTGAATTTCCGTGGTTGTTCTTTATGAACTTTATGAATCTATAGACGAATACTGTGTAAGTTCCTTTCACAAAATGTGGTCTCAATGTTTTCTTGAAGTGGTCTACTCCTCTTCCGTTTGACTGTCTCAGCTCATCTCGGTCAAGTAACCGCTTGTGCGCAGTGTTCTCCTTCTAATCTGTCCCTGAGGGCTGGCCCCCACTTTTCAGATTCGAACTTTGTTATGTCACACCAGTCATTAATTGTATCTCCAAATGCAAACCATGAAGTCTTCCCGTCAAAGCCAGGAGGGGCCTTCGTCGTCACTTGGGTTGTCATCATGAGCTGGCCTCCATGAGGCTGCGTCCTTTGTCCCATCGCATATAAGTCATAGTCACCAACGCGCTCATCTTCAAAAGGATCCATATAGCAAACAGCTCCGCTTTGACTGAAGATGAGTTTCATTCTTTTTCCCCACGCTGTGAGATAAGGGTTGTTAGATTCTATGTCGGCTCATCTCCCCTTCCACGAGCCTGAATCGCGTTCCCTGCGGCGCTCACCCGCCAAAGAGAACGCTAGGATGAATGTCAGAGGATCCGGAAAGAATGTCAGAAGATATGCCAGGAATGCCAGAAAGAATGTCAGAAGATAGGTCACAAATAATGTGAGGATGAACGTCAAAACATATTCCAGAAAGACTGTCAGAAAGAATGTCACACAAAATGTCAGAAGAGATGTCAGAAAGAGTGTCAGAAAGGATGTTAGGAGATGTGCCAGAAAGAATGCCAGAAGATATAAGGAGATATGCCAGAAAAAACTTGAGAAATAATGTCAGAAAGTGTGCCAGAAACGATGCCAGAAAGAATGCCAGAAGATTGCCAGAAAGAATGTCGGAAGGTACGTCGGAAAGATTGTTGGACAGAATAGCAGGAGATATGCCAGAAAGAAATCTTCAGAGAGAATCGGAGGGTATGCCAGAACAGAAAGAATGTCAGGAGATATGCCAGAAAGGATGTCAGAGGATATGTGACCAAGAATGTCAGAAGATATGCCAAAAAGACTGTCAGAAGATTTCCTACCAACAGTTTGTCAGTCAGTTTCGGAAACAGTGAGCAAAAACAATGAGCGTGTCAGTCAGTGTGTCAGAAGATTTCCTATTGTCGGGCTGACTTGAAATCCAAGGACCCTCGCCTGATAGTCATGGTGCGGATCACTGGATGTAGAGTAATTTGAGGGTAAAGGTTGGCGCCTCGCCCGTGCGCCCTAAAAGCGTCACAAGAAACACGTTTAGGGCGCGCGAGCGGCTCGACCCACCACAACAACAACAAGGATGCTGATAGCAACAATAACAACAGCAACAACAACACCGACAACGACAACGACAACGACGACAACGACGACAACAACGACGACAACAACAACAACAACAACAACAACAACAACAACAACAACAACAACCACAACACAAGCAGCAGCAGCAGCAACCACGTTGCAACTAGAATCGATATAGGCCTTGTGCAGGCCAGGTTTCCAGCGCTGGTGCTGCTTGCAGCAAGCTCAAGCATAAGCATTCCCTACCCACTTCTTGATCGCAGAGGTGGTCCTGTTCACAGTCTTGAGTTCATTGACGCATTCCTGGGTGACCTGAATGACAGCAGTGTCATCATCGTCAGAACCAGTGAGACTTTCAGGTTGCGTCGTATCAGCGCCTTGCTTGCAAGTCTCAGAAAGGAAAGCTCCATATTTTGCTCTAGTTTTGCGTAAGCCACCTTGCTGTGGTCATTGCCACACACAGCACCCAATTTTCCCTCAACCATCATTCATCTCAGAGCTCGAGGCATTCAAGGCAGCTCTGGCCTTCTTGCAAGCAGTCTCGTACTGCCCTGCTACTTCCCCGACTTCTTGTTCATGATTTTCCTGTTGCGTTTGTCTTTGTCCTTTTTTGTTTGGTCAGGTCGCTTGCTTAAGGCCGCCTGAAACAGCCACCCTCGTGGGATTAAAGTCCTCTGTGGCAACATCTACCACACACTCCTTGAGGTCCAGGCCTTGCATCTTCTTGCATGTTCTGCCACATACGACTTGCATTGTTTCAGCTCATATTCCTTGCGTATCGAAGTCGTTCTTCGCGACAGCCTTACCATTAACGTTGGGATCAAGCAGGCAGACATTGTAGTAAAGTTGCTGTTGAAGGGGTTGCTTGTCAAGCAAGGTGGCATTACTCTTCTACTTGAGAATGCAGCTTTGGCAGCTTACCTTGCAAGATTTCAAGAAGGGAAAGCCTGCGCTAGCTTTCCAAGCAGCACCAACATGTTTAATGCAACAGTTGTCTAGCTCTAGGCTTCGTTCCACCCAATGAAACCACTGCTTCAGACATATTGCTGCCCATAGAAACAATGGTAGGTTTGGTTCATCAAAGACAAGCCCACTTCAGAGCCAACAATTCTTCCAATGCAGTTTCTTCTTCTGCTTTTTCGGCGCCTTTTTTGATGTTTTTTTTCTTGCTTGTAGACCGCCGCCGGCATTGAAAGCCTTCCTGTCTTTCTCTTTGCCTGCATCTTTCGATCCCACCAGCCAAAGAGCCCAGACTTCAGCAGTCTTTTCACCAGCTTTGTCTTGATTGCCCAGGAACTCTGACTCATGCCTTCCTCAGCCAAGCGGGTGCACATCAACTGCTGCACTGCTTTGAAGGTTCTGGTGCTTTTTTTCTTGGCAATGCTCCTTGTCCAAAAGCTGCAAGAATATCAAACGCCAAGAAGCTCCAAAATTGGAGCGGTTGAGCAACTTAAAAACGAGCGTACAAAAATGATCAAATATAGCCAACTCTGTTTTCGGATTGCCAGTCCTGTTTTTCTCAGGTCCAGGGTGTTTCTGGCTACACCAGCAATGTGCCCTTGTCAGTGTTTGGTGGCCGATGGATGCTTTTTGTGGAGCGGAGGCAAAGGAAGGAAAACCGGAGCAACCACATCACAGCATCATAGCTCGGAAGCACCTACAGAAGTACTACAGTAAACAAGTAAAAGAAGAGGAAGGGCAAAAGTTAAAGCATCAAGGAAATGGAAGCTACAAAACGCAATTGTGCAGGCAACGCAGAGGCTTAGCGTCCGATTCCAGACCCAAAAACGCAAGTACCGCGGCCGAAAAATTTGACAAGCATCGACAGAAAATCAATGAGAACCAATGACACGCAAGCCAGTCTTTTTTTTGGCAAGGCAAAGCGCCCAAAAGACGCAGGGCAAGTATCCCCGAAAAAGCACACGGCGCAGAGCTGCAGCAGGATCCGGGATTGGAGCGCAGTGGGTGAGGCAGCGCCGCAGGAAAGGCTCAACTCTTCGCTCAACTCTTCGTCGCTGGTTCGAAATGTCAGAAAGCTTGCAAAGTACCACGACCAAAGCAAAAAGGGCGTGGAGTGAAAAGCAATGGAAAAGAGGCGAGACTTTAAGGGGCAGGGAACCGGACGCTGATCCAAAATTCAATGCAAAAGCATGGAAAAACAAGTACCGCGGCCGAAAAGGATGGATCGAAAAAAACAGCGGCGAAGAGGCCAAAGCAAAAGAACCAAGAAAACGGGAACAGTTCCAAAACGCAATGCACGCACTGTAGAGACAGTTTGCAGGACGCGTAGGGCCATGGTAGGCCTGAAGACGCGTTGGAGACCGGAAAAAAGATGACCATAGCCCCATGCCGCCTTGAACAACCAAGGACACGGGGAAGCCACTCCAAACCGCAAGGCAGAGGCGAGGAAAAAACCGCAAGGCAAGAATGTATGCATCATAGAGCTCGACCGCCAGCAGGATTCCCGATTGGGGTGTGCAGATAAACATCATCAAGAATAATTACAGGGGCAAAGAAAAGATTGGCGACTTGGCGCAAGAAGATGCGCAAAAAAGACGGGCGCAGCAACAGCTCAGGAACATGTATCGTGGCGGTTCAGAACTAATACACACCAGCCGAAGAAGCGGAAATCACCGCCAACACGCGCCAGCAACAGCTCACAACCTTCCTATGCACCCCCTTGCTTGTCGGGCTTGCAACAGGGTTGGCGGAATTTTTTGACGTTAGAATATTGCAATGTAACAGGTTTGAATTGTTCAAGATAGTGCCTTTTACATGGTTAGGTTCACGCCATGCTGATGTCAGGTGGAGAGATTAGTTCGAAGGACGGTGTTGAAGATAATCGGCGCCACCTTTCCAATCAGTGTGAGTCCATCGGCCCAGTTCCTTGGAACCAAAGCCAACGTGACAGAACGACACTTTCACCGAATCTGGAAAGTTTGTGCTAAGGATGGCTTCGGTCTGCCTGGTTCTGGTCGCATCCCTTTTCCTCCATGTAAAGCATGCGCCGTACGCGAAGGCGCGTCATTTCAAAAAAAAAGACGTTGCGTTTTCTTCATTGAGGCCAAAATCTTTGATTTTGTGTGGCTGGTTTGTAGCTTTTGCTATGATTGGCTGAGTGCCAGGATAAATGGAACGAGATAGAACAAGGTCTCTTAGTCACGGCAGTGTTTATTGTCACCCTGACAACGCTGTGTTTGGCCAACGCAAGACATTGGGCACCTGACGACTCTTGGTCCGGCCTTGCGATTTTTTTACATGTGAATCATGACTCGTTGGTCCGTTGGTGAACTTTTTTTTCAGATCTCAAGAGAAGTCAGTGCACCCTGCATGACGCATGTTTGAGCGTTTTTTAGATTGCCAGAGAAGTCACTGCATCATGGATCTTAAAAACATCAGCGCATCATGACACATTGGCTACCTTTTTTTTGGATCTTAAAAACATCATTGCATCATGACACATTGGCTACCTTTTTTGGATCTTAAAAGCATCAGTGCATCATGACACATTGGCTAATTTTTGTTGGATCTTTTAAAAAAGGTCAGTGCATCATGACACATTGCCTAACTTTTTTTGGATCTTAAAAGATAAGATCAGTGCATCATGACACATTGGCTAACCTTTTTTAGATCTTAAAAAAGATCAGTGCATCATGACACATTGGCGAACCTTTTGATCTTGAAAAAGACCAGTGCATCATTACAGATTGGCTACCTGAGAAACAATGGATGTCACACTTCATACATGTATCATGTACAGTTGATGTATCACCACATGACACAATGCATGTACGCCCGGAGCCCCTTTGTGGAAGAAAAGTTTCGCATGGTAGCGGAGGTGCTTGAATCTAGAAAAGCCCTTTTGATCAGGTCGTTCCAGCCTGCCATACGTCACCTTGATCGTGGATTACCCTTGGAACTAATGTTGCAGTTTCTCGGAGGAAAAGGTGAACATTCTTGTGATCGAGGGTGGCAATTGCTTAGCAGGCTGAACTACCTGAATGTTTCTGAAGAGGTCTTCTGCTTCCACTTTGCCTTTAAGGACGTGATTGCAGACCTTTCTTAATTCTGTCTGAGCGCTACTACAAGAGAGACATCAGGAATGGCAACGATCGATACTGGTGTTTTGAATGTCCTTTTAACTCAAGGCCAGTGCAGCTCAAGCAGCAGCAGACGCTGCCAAGACTGCTGGAGAAGCTAAGCTGAGAGAAGGTCCTGACTGGAGCAAGCTTTTGACAAAGCCTTCATGCTTTCATCATAAGACTCAGGAGGAAGAGATCAAGGACTTCAAGGATTGGAGTTGGCAGGTGGTGCAGTATGTCAGCGCCATCGATAGTGGTTTTTCCAAGGACATGGAGGATCTTGCAGAGCACCCCGAGACACCAATGGATATGAGCACGGCTAATGCAGCAACACGTGAGAGGTCAAACAAACTCTACGGGCTGTTGGCTGGATTGCTTAAGGGGCGTGCTTTGCAGACTTTGAGGGCAGTTGGAAACTCCAATGGCTATGAGGCGTGGAGGCAGCTGCTTTTGACTTTGAGGCCAACAAACAAGAATCGTGGTTTAGCTCTTCTTTCAGCAGTGATGGGATGGCCTAGTTTTCAGATGGGCCAAGCAATTCCGCCGCAACTTTTGAAACTTGAAGATGCATTTGAGGAGGCACGTAGAGCAAGTGCCAGCTTCGAACTCATGTTAGCCTTCAGCTCAATGAGGGCATGTCCTATGCTGAGTTGAGAAAGTGTTTGATGAAGTGGGATAGAGCCCAACAGAAGTGGAGTCACCTCGTCAACACCCAGGAGGCGGTTGCAATGGAGATAGATAGGATTGAAGGAAAGGGTGACAAAGGAAAGGGGAAAGGAAAAGGAAAGAGTGAGAAAGGAAAAGGAAAGGGCAAGAAGGGCGATAGATATGAGCAAGGAAAAGGAAAGGCCAAGTGGAAAGGAGGTGCCTTTTCTGGAAAGGGCAAAGGAGGATGGAACCAAGACAAAGGCGCTGGGAAATCAAAAGGACAGGGCCATTTTGCTCGTGACTGTGTTCGTCAAGTTTCAGAAGCTCCACAAGTTCAGCAACTTCTTCAAGTACCAGTACCAAGTGGCCAATCAGGTTCTGGAACTTCGGCAGTCAGTGGAATCACTTCGTTTTCCGCTGCCACTTTGCCAGCAAGAGTTGCACGTATCACCAGGACGGGGTGCTATGCTGAACATTTATGCTGAACATTCTGTTCCTTTGACCTGAGAGACTTGACTTCAGGTTTTTCAAGTGAGGAGAGCATTAGAGTTTTCAAGGAGTTCTACATTGGCGATGAAAGTGAGATTGATGAAGGAGAAGTTAGGATGGTGGCTGAGATGGACAGTGGCTTTGAGGATGAGGAGAAGACGCCATCATCATAGATTCAGGAGCTGATGCACCTATCTTTCCAGCAACATGGAAAAGGTCTGGCAGGCAAGTGGTAGAGAAAGGCGAGAGAAGTGGACTTCAAGATGCCCAAGGCAAGCCAATTCCGACCTTGGGCAGAAGAGACATTGAGGTTCTTCTTCGAGATGATCAAGGCAAGGTGGTAAAGATTCGTGAGAGGGTCACTGTTTCTCAGCCCATTCTTTGCTTTGGAAGACTGATGGAGCAAGGTTGGAGCATCAACTCACGAGAACAAGCTTTGGTTCACGAGGCTGAGGGTAAGGAGGTGAAGATTCCTGTTGAGGTGCAAAACAGGAGCTTGACCGTTTTGGGTCATATTAGAATGATAGAAGAAATTGGTGGTGAGGATGATGTCAGTTACGTTAGATGATTCCCTTCGACAGTTGAATCATGGCTGGCATCTGAATGAGAAAGGCATGGAAGTTGGTTTTCACCTCAGCAACCATTACCAGGATCCGAGCCTCGTTTCCCATGAGTTGGTGGATAGGAGAAGAACCATGTTGATTCAGCATTCAAATGGTCTGTGGGACATGGTGCGGTACTGTGAGCCTTTGAGAGCGTGGTCCAGTCGTAGTGGTGAGTTTGAATAGCCTCGCATGAGGTACGTCATCACCATTCTCACCAAGGACACCGTTGAGCCTGAGCTTATGGGTTTCAGCATGGATGATGAGAAAGGTGACGTTGACATGGAGAAGAAGAATGAGCCCAATACTAACGAGGAGGATAAGATTCCTGAAGCCCCAGATGAGGACGTTGTGAATGAAAACCTCTTTGAGCAAGCTCAGGAACAATTTGCACAAGATGAGGACCCTTTGCAACACCAACGTCCACCAGATCAAGATGCTCACCAAGATCAACAACTTCCAGGACCTGTAGCGCAACCCTTGGGGAGGCCAAGGATGGATGAGATTGTTGTAGCACCACTTGACGCACAAGAGATCGTGGTGAACAGTGTTACTTTGGATGCAAACAGCAGTCAGGCTACTTTGAAGGCTGGATTGAGATATTTTGGAAAGTCAACCTCGGGGAGCAAGAGAAAGCTGTTTGAAAGATTGGTGAGCCACATGAAGCAGATGGAGTTGGAACTGGCTAGAGAGGCAGCACTTCAAGCTGATGGAGCTCATCAGCGAGGGCCAAGGATGCAAGTGGCTGCAAACAGACCCAGTGAGAAGGAGGTGGAACTTGTCTGCTTCAGCCTTATCAAGGATGGTGTGAGCACTGTGTTGCTCATCGTGCAAGGCCTGATCGTCATGAGAGGAATGACCTTTCTAACAAAAGCAGCATCCCCACCATCAGCTTTGACTTCTGCTACACGAAGGCCCTTGGTGATGGTGAAGCTGAGAGAGACGTCAATTGCAGCCATGTGGATGGTTATGGCTGATTCCCACTCTGGGTATCTTGGATGCTGCCCACTCAAAGGGAAGGGTCAGATCAAGTTGGCAACCCACGAGTTGATGGCCTTCACATAGAGTTTGGGTTACACGACAGTTTGTTTTTCTTCAGACAATGAGCCAACAATGAGGATGATTCTGAGAGGACTTCTCAATGCTCGACATGCTTTGGGTTTACCAACAAGAATTTCAAATTCAAAGATTGCTGATCACTCCAACGCTTTGGCCGAGAATGCAGTGAACAGGATTCGAGGACTTGCCTGCACTTTGATGGAGGAAGTGCAGCATAGGATCAAGGTGAAGCTCAACACTGACAACCCGTTGTGGTCATGGGCCTCCAGGCACTCGGCCTGGATATTGAACAGATACAGAGCTGTGAGAGGAGCAACACCTTACAAGTTGATCTATGGCAAGCCGTATCGAGGAGTGTTGGCAAAGTTTGGGGGAAGAAGTGGCATAAGTCTCTTCTTGGGGAAGACTGACGGTCAAGACTCCTTTGTGGTTTATGATGGTGAAAGGATTTTGTTGACCAAGTCAGCGAGAAGGATTGGTCAAGATTGGGGCTTGAGTCTGGCATTCTATTCACGGATTATCCCCACGAAGAGAGACGCCATTGCTTTGCCAGCTGCTGAGGTTTTGATTCCCATGGATCAGATCCGAGCCAAAGCAAAAGACCCTGATGCAGAGGCCGTGATCCTTAAAACAATTGAAGAGTTTAGAGAGGTGGCTGAACAAAGCAGGATGGAGAAGGAGGGTCCCAAGGCCGTCAGTTTTGCAGAGGCGCCTGAAGAGACACCTGCGCTTGGTGGACAACAGCTTGAGTTGCAGGGAGACGCACTAGGCTCCACGGAGGACGTGTCCCGGGACGTTGAGCAAGGTACTCCACGGCCACGTGCCCCTGAAACGGAGCCTCTCAATGCGCAGAAGAGGAAGGAGAGCTAGGTTGATGATGATATTTTTTTGGAAGCTTTGATGAACCCTGGAGAAGTTCAAATTAGATTGAGGAGCTCTTCATCGACAACTGGTGCAAAGGAGTCAATGGCTTCAAGCAGTAGACCTTCAAGCGCCCCAACAAGAGGATTGGAGGATCAAGGTGATGGTCACGTTGACAAGAAGATGAAGTCTGAAGGTGTTAGCAAAAGATTTCACGTCTCATGGCAAACCAAGAGGACATGGTGAGGATGATCAAGAGGAGGAGTACTAAACACCATTGATGAGGACGACGTGATCCCTGAGCAGTGGTGGAGTGAAGATGATGCTTTGATGGATGAAGAAGGAAGTGGTGAGATCCTTAAAGAGCTTTGGAGAGACCTTCTTGGTGAAGCGAAGCCCCCATCTCCTGACAAGTGGATTGATGACTTGGCAGATGAGGTGGAGCTTCAGAGATTGTTGAAGATGGGAGTCATCACTATGGCGGTGGAAAAGGACAGTGGCATCAAGAGAATGTTGACAACGAAGATGGTCCGTGATTGGAGGTTGAAAGACTATGTTGAACCTTCAGATGGGTCTTCATCAAAGAAGTGGTTGAGGAGATCGAGGCTGGTTGCAAGAGAATATGCAACTACGAAAAGAGATGATGTCTTCAGCCCTGCTTCTTCAAGCCACTTGCTGAGGCTCTTGCCCGTCATTTACCTGATGAGAGTTGGTGACATTGTGGAGGCCCAGCAAGGAAAGGAGGATGATGTGATGATTGGCAGCATGGACATCAAGGATGCCTTCTTGCAAGTAGAGCAGGAAGAACCTTGGAGGATAGCGGTGGAGACTGGCGAGTTCATCGTGCGCAAGAACCTCCCAGGTCAACGTCTTGGTGCTAAAGCTTGGTTTGACCACATCAGAAATTTCCTGAAGAAGAAGGGAGAGTTCAAGAGCTGTGACCTCAACCCTTGCCTGTTGAGGAATGATTTGGCCATGTTGTTGATTCACGTGGATGACATCATGATCACAGGTTCGTCCTACTACATCGAGAAAGTGTTTGTTCCCATGATCAAGGAGAAGTTCGAGACAAGTTTGTCCTTCATGAGGTGTGAGGGAGATGAGATATCTTTCCTGAAGAGAACTTACAAGAGAGTGAATGGTGGACCCAGGTCACTATATCGAGACTATGCTGAAGGTCTTTGAGGAGGCCTATGGAAAAGTGAAGGTTCAGAAGATCCCTGCTGACAACTTGATTCAGATTGAGGATGAGTCGATGCCACTTGGACCTGAAGCTGCATTTTTTTACTTGAGTCAAGAGAGGCTGGACGTTTTCTTCAAGGAGTTGGCAAGCAAGATCAGCCGACCTACGAAGATGGCCATGGGACACCTCAGAAAGATGCTGGGGTACCTCAATGGAACTTCAAACTATGCCATGAAGCCCAACATCCCTGTCCCTGGCAAAGGTTCAAGACTGTGGAGCTCTAAGGCAATGGTGTTGGAGACATACAGTGTGATTCGGATTGGTCTGGCAACAAGGTGCATCGTCAAAGCACTTCAGCAGGAGTTCGCATGCTGAATGGATGCACCATCTATGCCAGCTCACGTACACAAAAGGTGGCTTCTTTGTCCAGTGCAGAGGCTGAGTTGCATTCATTGGTGAGCAGTGCTGCTGATGGCATCTACATGAAAGGATGCTTGGAATTCCTTTTGAATGCTACGGTGGATCATGTGGCATACTTGGCGAACAGGAGAGGTGTTGGCAAGATTAGACATCTTTCAGGACAGCTACTATGGATTCAGAACAAGACCAATGATGGATCTTTGAGTGGAGTTCAGGTCCCAACGTTGGTCAACGTCTCAGACATTGAGACGAAGCCTTTGACAGGTGCGAGAACAAGGGCATTACTGTCGATGATTGGAATGGTGGAGTCTGAAAGCAACAGGCCCGTTGGTAAGAACGAGTACCAAGAGATGATGGAGAAGAGAGATGCTTCTTCAAAGGTGAAGGGCTTGTCAAAAGCTCTGATGAGTATCCTTGCAGCGGGAAGGCTGGATGGAGTTCAAGGCTTCATTGAGGATGAGAATGGGGTCTGCTATGAGAAGGACTTCAAAGAGATTCTTGTGTATAAGGAGACGTTCGGGCTTGAGCATTCCTGGACTTTGACACTATGGATGGCAAGAATTGCCAGCTTGGAGGAGGCAAACGTGAATGCAGCCCCTTGGAGAGAGAACATTGAAGCTATGGCTAGAAGGATGGACACCTACGCGGATGTTCTATGGGAAGGTCTGGTGGAGAATGGTGGATGTCTTCTTCGAGAACGAGAAGACATGATTCGTCAAACACGCTGGACTGAATTGGACTGGAACTGATTGAGAGTTCCAATCTACAAGAGTGGAGAAGGAGGACTGCAGATCGAATTGCCACTCCAAGGAACAATGGAGAACAACAAGGAGATGAAGTTGGACAAGAACATGGTGAAGAACAAGAAGAAGATTCAGCAACCTATGGAGCACCCCGCTCAGAAGATGAGCCAGAGCCAACTCATGTTCACACTGAGGAGGAAATGTCAGAACCTGAGTGTGAAGATCCTTTGGCTGGATTGACAGAAAATGATAGGATCGAGATGGATCTGACAGATTGGGCAAGGAGAATGCAGATTGTGGCAAACTATCATGAAGATAGGTTGCGTGAAGCTGAAATTCAAGGAGATCAAGAAGCCATGTTCGATATCCAAGACGAGTTAGATCACGTCTACATGCTGATGGATCAGCTGCCTACCGTTAGACAAACGTAAAGGCACAAGTGATCTCAGCAAAATTTGTGAAGTGTGTAGTGTGGCTGGCAAAAGAGCTGGTAAGTGCTCTTGTGCCAGAGGAGGTGTGAGAAACAATGGATGTCACACTTCATACATGTATCATGTACAGTTGATGTATCACCACATGTAAACAATGCATGTACGCCCGGAGCCCCTTTGTGGAAGAAAAGTTTCGCACTAACCTTTTTTTTAGATCTTAAAAAAGAATCAGTGCATCATGACAGATTGGCTAACCTTTCTTTAGATCTTAAAAAAGAATCAGTGCATCATGACACATTGCCTAACTTTTTTTGGATCTTAAAAGATAAGATCAGTGCATCATGACACATTGCCTAACCTTTTTTAGATCTTAAAAAAGATCAGTGCATCATGACACATTGGCTAACCTTTTTCAGATCTTGAAAGAAAGGCATGGTATTTTGTCCCGCAAACCCTTGTTGGTTGCATCCCGAGGATGGAGGGCAGTTTGTATTGACGTTTTCAATCATAGGCGTTGTTGGAGTAGCAGGCCGGAAGTCATTTTATGCTTCAGATGAGTCGCGTGTTTGTACCCATTCGTGAAGTTCGGAGACAAGGATTTCTTGGGATTTCCCCATGTTCATAGCTTGGTATTTTCACCAAAGATAGAAGACACAAACTCACTTTCTTGTCTTTATAGATGGTCTGAATATGTGTAACTGTAGTGCTGCATGAAAACGTCCTGTTAATCATTTAGACGAAACTCTTGAAGCATTTACAGGTGAGGATTTTTCACAAGAATCATCCAAATTCTAAAAAATCAAAGAACCCTCATCCCACCTGCTTTATCGGCTTCACGCTTTCCAGTGGTGTGTTGGGGGTTCAGGATTTTTCCAGTCATTCCTGTTGATTCGTGAACTCATCCTGGAACGATGGCCTCAACCTGTCAACACACCGGAGCCCATGGAACCCATCGAGCCGACAGAGGGTGGTGAGGACTTGCAGGGGGGGGTGGAGTTTGGGGAGAAGAACTTCATTTCTTTAGGATTGTCTGAAGTTTGAGTGACATGACTCATACAGACACCTACATGTACCATATGGCCGCATGTACCAGTGGCTCAAATACACTTAAGGTGTGAGTGAAAAAGAGTGCTTCGTGACTGTCAGGGTTTTCAGATGGTAGCGGAGCTTGTGATGCTGGTTTTGATGCTGGCAGGATGGATTGGTGGCAAGGCAACGGACTTGGCTAACAACAACAACTACAGTTTGGATCTCAAGGCAACCTACTTGGTGATCCAGAATGATGAGCCCAATAGCGAGAAGCAGACCTACAAGGGAATGGACATCAAGGCAACCTACTTGATGGTTCACAGTGAAAAGCTCAAGCAAAAGCCTTGGAGCAATCAGTGCATGAGAGATGAAAGAATGGAAAGTAGCTACAACAAGAACTTCGAGAATGAGATCTACGAAGGCCATGGCAGAAGGAAGACTGAAGAGAAAGTCACGAGGAGCTATGAAAACAATAGCTATGTGGAAGTAGAGCAGAAAGAAGGACACTACTTGATGGATGGTGTCTACATGAACGTTGAGGGCGAGATGAATGAGTATGACAAAGGCTTGAAGGAGGACACCATTGATGGCAAGGATCTGGCTACTATGAACAGGTTCTATGAGTACGTCAATGAGGTGGTCTACATGGTGAACTTTGTCTACAGCAACTTGGACGAGTACCTCACGGCGGAGCTCTACATGGTGGTGACTTTGGTTGGAGCACTGATGTGGAGATTGAAGAGAAGGTCTACAAAGAGAAAGATGATAAGGAGCCATTGGGCTGCTACGAGAAGAAGGTTGTGCTGTGGATGCCAGTGGCACGACTTGTAAGGAGAAGACAGAGGCTACAGGAACTTTGTCTACAGAGGAAGGTGAAAGTGGTACTGTGGCTATCTATGATGGGTAGTGCACAGGCTATGCAAGAAGGGATGCAAGGAGGATCACCAGTTGCATCAGGAAGCCAAGGAGAGAGAGTTTTCTTGGAGAGAGTGACGAGCCTCACGGAGGCAGCAACGGCAGCAGCTAATGCAGCAGCTCAGGCACTTTCGTCGATGCAGTCGAGGTCATCTACTGGATTGGAGAGTGCAACAAGGATTCTCAAATCACCAGATGTGTTTACAGGTGAGGATCCAATGGTGTTTCAAACATG
>OMLO01000772.1_pt1 | contig 22605 bp, 11 predicted proteins | sample 1674811 | NCBI WGS metagenome assembly OMLO01 (sample SAMN06265003, study PRJEB25207) | coral metagenome | isolation source: Coral host | place: Mexico:La Bocana,Puerto Morelos, Mexico | collected 2008-11-13 | reverse complement strand
GTCAATAGCCCATTCGGCTTCGCCTCATAGGCTATTGACCCGTAGCCCTTGCGGGCTGCGGGTCTAATTGTTAAATATTCAGCGAGAAATTGCCGATGGAACACTACTTAAGCTGGACGCTTAAAATGAATTATATTTTACCTTTATATCTATAACTTTATAGGGCAGACTTAATCACTTTTCGTTTAAATATAAATTAATTTTGAAATACTTTTTTGGTAGATATTTTAAACTTTTACCCATTTTATTGCCAATTTTTATGTCTATAAAAACATTCAAACTACACGAAAAGAACTAAAGAGCATTAATTAGCGAAAGATAAAACCTTGTCGAGGGAATCTAAGCCGGCAGAACGAGTTCGATATTTTGTTCGAAGCGAAATTTATTTCAGCGAAGTGCTGTAGCTTATTGTATTTTTCAATTGCGGAAAACAAACATCTGTGTTTTAGCCAATGGGATCGGTTTTCGCGCCAAAGTATTTCTTCTCTTGAACTTTAATTGGGGTATGCAGAAAGTTGCTTTAATTGATATTCCGCTTCAGAACGCATAAATTATCCAGCCTTTGCATATGATTTGCAATAATTATTTAGCTGTCACGGCCTCTCGCTGGATCTTCATTTGTAAATACAAACTATTCAGTGAAGTTTACACTAATCTAATGGATGGCTGGTATTTTGATGAGATTAAGGAGGTTAAAATGAACCCGTTTTAACATCAACGAACTCGACTTGCTTGTATGGAAGTGTATCGTCGTGTTTAAAGCTTCATACATGGGATAAACACTGTGTTATCTTTGTATATCAAACGAAAAACATGGCGACAGTGGAGTTAAAAACCGACACAAACGCTTCTACCAATGGCGAACCAGCCTTCACGCTTTGTACATTTTGTAATAACTCGACAAGCGGATTTGAGAAGAGATTATTTGCCACGACACAGCCCAAGGGACCGTTTTTCCCAGTCCTGGCCGATGTGGAAGGCAGGAAAACCACACTAGATGATCTTGGTCGAGCGGTTGTGTGTGTGGCATGTTTTCACCATCTTTTACGACAGTGGAGTAGCTTTGAGCGAAGGGGTGTTCCATTACGAAAGCGAGAGTACAATATCATATCAGGTATGCGTTTCATGTGATTATACATGTACAAAATGGCTTCGTCGAAACATCGCGGTTTTTTAATAGTTGAAAGAATTTCATTGCCAGATCATTCTGTGAATTGCACGATTACTGGTTCCGTCTACACGCCACTGGATGCCTTTGTTTTTAGTCGTTGACCGCAGCTTAAATAATCGATAGTCAAGAAATATTTTAGTTTTATTGTTGCTGCGGTTGTTTGCGTCATTCTGTGCGATACCATATTTATAGACCGCCTCGACTACAAACTTTATTTTATGATCTGCTTCATAGATATTACTCGCTAGTTGTCAACTTTCCGATGTGTGATTCAATTTTGAGCAAACTAGCTACTTCAAAAACGTGTTGTGCAAGTGTTTGGATTTAATAAAATAATGTGTCTGAAATCAAGCGTTTAAAAACTCACAATGAGCTAATTCACGTGGGAAAATATCACGGCTTTTATTAATTTGAGTTACGCTTCTCTACCTCTCGATTTTGTTTACCAATTCTGTAATTCATGCGCTATTGACTTTTACTTTTCAAACAAGTTCTTAAAAACATTCATTTCGCAAAGCTTTCGCTTTCTTCTAGGTTGTCAGACCAGACGTGATATTAAAATGCATATTTGACTTGACTTTTTGTTTAACACACTTAGCACGTTAAGTGACACTCAGTGCTTGTGGTTTGTACTTTGTCTCTAAAGGCTGGTTTTCACTAGCGCATAAGCATAAGCATGAGCCGACATACGCAGACTCAGTAAGATGTTGAAAAAGTTTTAACAAAAGGTGCTAATTATCAACATCTTACTGAGTCTGCGTATGTCGGCTCATGCTTATGCTTATGCGCTAGTGAAAACCAGCCTTAACTCATTTCTTGACGATATCTAAAAAATTTCAAATCTGTCTGCAGAAAATGTTCAAAACAACTTCTCGTTATTTGCATAATGTCCCAGTTGTGAAAAATTGGAAAACCGAATTCAATTAAGGCATTTAATTTGGTGCACGAGTGGCTTTTTGCTAGCATGTTACTACATGTTTATTATATTAGCAATGACCTATTAAGTTAGCTTAAGCATTTATTTGCTCGAAAAGATAATTCTCACTATCACTTTCCACACATTTCTTCTTGTGTTTGTTATGAGAAAATTATGGCTGATCAAGATAGATCCCTGAGGTCTAATTCTGGATTAGCTGCATCCAGTCCGGCCCCATCGCATTCTACAGTCCCTGGATATGCTGGTCCACGCTCTTGCGAAAACCCTCGCTCTGGCTCGATTTCAAGCAAATACGTATGTGGCAGTCTAGCAATCCTATACTCAATCCGGTTTTTCTATATGAAGCTTAGTTAAGACGCTGAAGATTCCTATTTTTTTTTAGATTTTAGTTAACATAGTTTTTTTTTTCTCTTTTGATGTTCTACGTACTCCAAAAAAACATGCCTTTGACACTGCGTTAGTAACGTGTGAAGAAATTAGAGAAAAAAAGATCTTTGTGTGACATACAAATACTGCTACTACTTCATACATTTCCATTTAGTGATCAGATCGTTTTCTCTTTTATCATAGTTAATAGATGAAAATGGTTAGGACGCCTGACAGCGTTCTTTGTTTTATGTTTTTGTGTTCCTATTTCGGAGGTTGACCTTGCAGAAAATCTGGCAAAATACAAAAGGTGATTGAGTGTGTTCATACAACGAACCAATAGAAACATTGCAATTATTTCATTCATGCATAGTCAATGAGCATAAAACAAAAGATGTACAGGGTCAAGGACCTTCCAACATAAATCTTAGCCTGTTTGTTTGCTTGTTTGATGTTTACTTAGCTTCTTAACTATTTTGCTTTCATGTTCAACTTTGGGTTAATAATTCTTGTGTGAGATTAGGAGTTAAAAAACGTACCATTACGAGTACCAGACTTCACATATTTGCTCTAAAAACATTCTAAAAGGTTTGCTCTAGATTTTTTTTTCGGATAATTTAAATAAATACCAACCAAATTTGTTGAAAAATGCACGAATTTTTGTGAACTCGTTTGTTGCGTGAGTCAAGTTTCCTTCCCAAAATAATTATCTTACTTAACTAAGAGATATTAATTAACATTTCATGCGCCTAACTAGGACCTCGCTTTAAGCCTCTCTATGATGTAAATTTTTTAAGCAACCTTCAAGGTCACAAATCGATTTTGAACTTTAGGACACAAAACGTACAATTGTTTTGGTATTTCTCATTACTATGTATAACAGTTTGATTCCAAGCCCCTTAGAAGTTAAAAGTATATTTTTTATTTACTGTATCTGACCTTTCCTGGCAGACCCAGATAACGGCTTTTTCCTTCCGGACGTTACAAATACAAAGTTAGTGTAAAGTAGGGTTTAAGCGAGAGAAACTAGTGTCTATGCCAAGACTTTAGCTGGGACCAAGCTCGAGTCCAAGGCCGAGTACTGGCTTGAGTCCTGACTGACTAGGTTACAAAAGAACTGTTTAAAAGCCCAGTATTTCAATGACTAGATCAGCTAACACAACAGGTGCTTTATTAACGGGAAACACGGTGCATTATGCACAACTTGAGACGAGTCGACAGAAAGTCTAGTTCATGCGTTCATAATAGAAAATTCTGTTCAAGACATTAGTGTCTTTATGATCTTTATTTTTATCAGTTTTTCAGAAACGTTTTCTTCTTTTTCCTAATGTATTGTTACGTCACGGGTTGAAACGGTTTTGCAGCAATTTTTTATTGTCTTGGGGACACATTTCAAACGATCTTTTTTTTCTTTGTAGCTGGCTTTCACAGAATGTCAAATTATTCAGGGCTAAAAGTTTGACATCTTGAAGATATCATTTCCCGATGTTAAGCAATTCTTGTAGAACCACTTCATTGGAACATGCAAATGACTGGCGGTATTTACTAGTCTTACTGTGACACACAATGATATTTTGACTCGTGTTTTGTTTGTCGAGTCCTCGTATTCGTCCAATTCCATTTCGCTTTGTAGTTGTTATTTATGCCAGCAGCTGTCGAAATATTTTGGTGTTATTTTAGACTTTCCGAAGTGCAGATGAGTTATCTTGAATAGTTCAGCAAACTTCTGAGAATGGTCTTAACATTCAGGAATATCAGCGGCTCCAAGAACGCAGAATTTCTGTTTTAGTCGGTAAGTTTACACCAAAGCATTTCAAACTCGGTCCTTCAAAAATTAAAAAGTTTGGAATTGCCAAAGTTAGAATATAAACTCCAACTCTTAGCCATTGCTTAATAATTTACACATCTTGTAGCCCTTCGTTCTTAGTCTTAACAAAGGTCAAAGCTTTCCGAAACTTGTAGACAGTTTTGTTCCTTCACACAACATTAGAGATTTAGTCGTCTGTCTGTCGAAGCCTTTTTAGTACAAGATGTGTTGATTTTGACGTGCATTCCAGCGTTTCTGCAGAGTTTTTCCGCGTTTGTAGAGTTTCTGCCAGATTTGCATGAAAATTCAAACCTAACGAGAGAGCCCGCTTTATTTTGTGCAAGCGAACAAACTACATGCATGTTGTTTCAGCCCAGGAAACCGAACCTCTTCAAAAGACATATTCGTATTCCTTTGTATCTGAGCCATATTCAAGGTTAACGGGGAGTTTAATTCATATTTACGAAGAGAGCTCGTTGCGGAACTCGCGTGTCATATATATGCAGGTGTTTTCCTTAAGACCTGAAATTCCTATTTTTATTGGCCTACATTTAAATGACACTTTAGTCAAGTACGGGAACTTGACAAGGTTTGCATCTTACGGTGGCTCAAAAAGGACGAGAACGTCATGTATAATTTATTTAGCTTCATTTGAGCGTTTACAACTTAGTCAATGGTTATTTCTTGTTAATCATAGTCTATCAAATGGGTGTTGGCGCTAAATTATTTTTCACTCGAAAAAAGAATTGATTTCTGAGAAAAACCTTAATTTTTCGTCGGGAAACAAAAACATATTAAACAGCCACAAGAAGAAGGCTCAAGTCTATTCAAGTTTTTGCTTGCTACGGATGATCACATGTTTTTCGGATCTTGTCAAGATTTTCCTGCATTGTTTACAGTGAATGCTAAATACCATAATTTTAGAAGCAAACCCAGGAGTTCTTAATTTGCTCATGTTAGACCTTGTTTTTGGCTAAATAAAGTTCTCACATGGGACTCTACAACACACGACGCCAGTATGTATGGGCTGAATAGGATACCAGTTTTATACTGTAAGCAAGTAGTGTGTATGGAGAGAGAATCAACGTTTAGACGTGGTCAAACAACTATGGCTGTTGATTCAGATTCAGCCATTTAACATCCAACATTGTCGAAACAATGATATACTATGGTTCACCGATTCAATTTAGTGCTCCGGACGGATATTTACTTTTCGTAGCTCAATAAAGGACGTTTATTGGAGTAGGGGCCCTTGTTCAACATAAACATCAGAATGTGGTAACTCGAGAATGGTAATAGTGGGGCTCACCTAGCCATAATATCATTCTCTTGATTATCCCAAGTTTACACGTTCGATATTGCGTTCAGAGAAAAAAAAGCAGACTACATAACTTCTTCGTCTAGTCAGATCAGTCCGGTTAATGGTCGGCATAAAAATAAAAAGGCACGGTTCAAATGTAACTTGTGCGATTCAGGTTATGTCTGCCGGATACACACATCGATACCTGTTTCAACATTTCAATATAATGAACATAACTTCTCAGCTTTTGGAAAACACCTTCAACCTAAACCGACCACATATGCATGAACTATTCAACATCTAAAAAAGGCGCAGACGGAAGCTGGGGTGCCCAATTAACGAGAGGCTACTAATCAAAAATAAATGGGACCAACCTTAAACACACAAGCGGAATCCATTTGTGCAAAACTTACCTGAAATTTTTCTTGACTTTTTAATGCCTAAACTAATGTATAATATTTCCTTTAAAATGTAATAAAAAAGGTGTAAATACACGCAATGTGATACCCCAATTGCGCTAATGGGAAGCACCCTTAATTGCTGCTTAAAGTTCTAATCTTTAACTTCTTTCATTTCAGACGATCGTGTTAACAACTATCAAGTCCGGCGTGAAGAGGAGATACGTAAAGAAGCTGAACACAAGATAAAAGAGATTCAGGATCGCGAAGAAAGAATCCGACTTGAAGCTGAGGAAAGGATCGAAAAATACCGACAGCGTCAAGCAGAGATTCGACGGGAAGCTGAGAAAAAGCTGCTCGAGGAACAGGCCAAAGCTGAGGAGTTAAAAAAGAAGACTTCGTCGAAACTTAAGCAGGAGCACCAGCGAGAGGAAGAGTTGCGACGACACGCGGAGGAACGCATTCAGGAGGAAAAGGAGAAACGAGAATACATTCGACAAGAAGCGGAAAGACTTCTTCGGGAAGAGAAGCTATTGGAAGCCCAGAAGAGAAATCAGGATTCCGTATCTTCAGCTCCTGATATTATTACAAGGTACAGGACAGAAGTCATCATCCCATCGCCTGAGAGGGAAAACGCTCCTTTGAAGGAAATTACAGATCAAACGGAATCTGACGACATGGAGAGTGGTACTGAACGGCAAACAAGGAACCAGAGGCGCAAGATGATGGTGTACGACCCGGAGACGGGTTGCTATAGGAAAGCTCAAGACGACGATAAGGAAAATACCGTGGTTGAGACTAAAACGGAGAAAGTGGAGTATCGTTTTCATCTTCGATCAGACGAAAAACCTCGTAAAACCACAGAAGCCAAGGACGCTTCGTCTAAACCTGATAAGGCTTCAGAAGACGTCACGGTTTCGATGGAAGCAGTACAATATAGTACGGAACAGACTATTGTGTTGAATGGCAAAGAGAGATCAAGAAGCCAAGGTCGTGACGGCGATGCCAAAGATGAAGAAGAGGACATTAAGAGAGCCGGTGACATTATGAAAGCCAAGTTTGAAGAGGGGCGGAAGCGATTCGAGCAGGAACCAGTTGAAAGGAAACGGAGTGATTCCTCCAGGCAGAGAACTACAAGGGCAACATCAGATGATTCCTTGGAAGAGAAGATCAAAGAAATGGAGAAGAGAAGAGAGCGGTTGCTTCTACGAGGACCATCATCAGAATCAATGGAAATCCAAGGTCGCAGGCCCTCTGAGGAAAGGAAGGATCTTTCTCCAAACGTCGAGAGTCCGAGAGATGGGTCAAAGAGTCCAGTGGATGACACTACGAAGAAGCAAAGAAGTCGCAGCGAACGTAACAAACGGCGTCTAACAGCCGAGGGGTTGAGCTTAAAGAAATCTCCTGGAAGCGAGGAGGATTTAACCACTCGCACGGCGGGCGCAGATGCGGTGAAAGTTCCAAAACCAGATCCACAAATCGAAGAAAGGCGAACAGAAACGGAGAAAGAAAGATTCACGTTCCAGGTGGAAAAAAGTGATAAACCAGATATACCAGACGACCCGGTTCTCATGACGCAAGTGAAAACAGTTGAAGCTGACCTGATGAACTGGGATGACTCGACAGATGGATTAACTCCTAGTCCAGGCTTCAGAAAGCGGGCAGACAGCGCTGAAGGCGAGATGTTCCCCAGATCTATCAAGCTTGTTGAGATAGAAGCCCCCATTACAGTTTCTCAGAAGGGAGAAGTGGAGAGTGAACCAGTTTTGACAACAAACCTTCTTGACCTTGATGAGGTAAGGGACTCATTTTTCCTATAGATATCTCCTATACTATAAGTTTATAGTGACAGTCCCCACACTGGACAATTTCAAATGTCTTTTAGCTTTTCTGTGGCTTTCCTGTAAGAAACGGAATCACTTGGACATGTTATGAGAATTTAGGACCAGATATCAACATAGACACTTTGACTCGAAACCAAATTAATTCTCTCAAGGTGTATTTTAAAGTAGAATATATTAATGGTTCTGTTAATCCTGAGTTATATTACGATAACTAACATAGCTATTTTTAATTTATATGTCGCTGGTAGTTCCAAAAAACTGTACACAGATTGCAAATTATTAGTTGGAAAATTTCCTTGATGCCGTTGATCGCAAAGAGTCATTTATGGCAAACGACAAAATAAACACAAACACATGCAATGATCGTAAACGGAAGGTTCCAGCTTTGTTATTGCATTCTGCAGGAGAAATTTTCTTTGCATGTAGAGGTACTATTCTTAGTCCCCTTTTGTTATTTTTGAACGGTTGAAGTAAGTCAAGCAAAGGAATGCCCTTATTTTAGGTTCGTAATTAAACTCGCAGTTCCTGGAAGAGTGCCAGTTTAAGTCATTTACACCTTGGAGGTTTTGCTTTTGTACAATAAAATGTAGTTTCAATTAATGTCATTTAGTTTAAAACAATAAGAGCCTAAATCTGATGCATGTTTAATCCCTTCACTTGTATCTTCTAATCTGCATAACCATACGTTTAATATACGTTTAAATCTGTCGAATACTTAACTCCTGACCTCGTAACAGTAAAGTTGCAAATTCTGTTGTCTCTATGTAATCGTCTTTATAACTAGACTACAAGCATGACATCCGCGCCAGCCATCGAGCCAATCTTGACATGGGACAGCCGAGCTCGCGTTAGCAACACGGCAGAGGAAGATCGAAGACGCCGAGAGATGGAGCACGAAGAGAGAAAGCGAAAGATCGAGGAGAATCAGCGACGAGCGGCGAAGGAACTCAAGGCTAAGAAACAATCCGAAAGCGACGCAAAGCCACAGAGCGACGAACCGGTCCGAGAAATGACTATGAAGGAAAAGAGGCGTTCTTTAGTGGATATGTGGGAGTCGTTCTCTGAACCACAAACGAATGTCATGTCGTTTGAGGAGGATGAAGACATGCCTGAGAGCAAGACAACCATTATACGAGAAAAAAGGACTGTTTTGGTGAGTTAAATCAACGTTATATGTTAATTTTGTTTAAATTACTTGAACCGAACGTGTTTGTTGCCGAACCAAAAGTTGTAAAATTTGCTAAGGAGATAGTTCATGGAACTAACCTCAGATCTTTCAAAACTTTGCAAACTTTTCACAAGTTCCAGAATGTTGCTTTACTTTCACCATAAGTAACGCACTTGTTTGTATAATACAATACAATATATTCTTTTGTTCTAACTTCAAACTTTTTGCGGTTTCTTCTTCTTTTACTTGCTGGCTCCACAATTGAGACCAGAAATCTGACGGACAGCTTGTGGGCGATTTGGTATTGATGAGTTGGTAACATTATACCATAAAAAAAAAATTGAAGAGGATCTTTAAAGGCCGTTTTAATTTTGCCCTACACTGATCAGTGTTTGATTTCTCTTGCAAACATTACAGAAGCAACCGAAAACAACGAATGCAAGCGAATATATGAAATATCATATATTTGAACTGCGAAGAAAGACATGATTGATGATGTCTTCACTTCTTCGAAGAAAATAATCATAATCGTCATATCTCTCCAAACGAATAGCGAAGAGTAGAACGACTAGTTTACCGGTTTCAAGTCAAAGTAGATGAAATAAGGCTTGGTTTTGAAGCTCGAAATATTTCTTTTTTTTTTTGTTTATAAGAAGCCCAGAGTTTTGTTTATAGACCAGGTTTTCCCATGAGACTCAAACATAAACAATGACTGCAAAATACCTTGTCTGCTCTATTAACATAAAAAAAAATTGCGGATTTCAGTTTTCATGGCAGATACAAACTTTGAGATATTGTTTTCATGACAGCAGGCAACATGAGAGAAAAGAGTCTAGTTTTAGTCTCGTAAAAGACTTCTTGGGAAATAATAATAATAATAATATGTGGACCCATGTGACTCCTCATTCCGTTTGAACGGATCTTTTCAATGTTAGACATTTCTTAACCAGGTCATTGTTTTTGGGAAATTTCAATTCATGCCGAAGTATTTACAAAACACAAAATTATGTTTATCTTTGTCAGTCGAAGCTGTTAAAAGTGTTTGCATTGTTTGACATCTTTCCGTCTCATATTTGGAACCATTAAAAGCCGATTTGAGTTCCCCGGTCGGCTTTTTGACGCTTTATATTTTGCTTTGATTCCACACATTTTCCAGACTTTAAAGATCTGTGGACAACCAGATTCCTTCCTACTTTTTTACCGATTATATTGACGTGTACACGGTCTGGAGACTCTTAAGAACTTGATTGTCTATTCAAATCAATGTTAGTTTTTTTTAAGTAATTTAATTGGTGTTATGTGTTACAGTGCTAGTTAATTTTTCACCAGTGGCCTCTTGAACAATAATTGATATCACCTGGTCTACTCGCTTGTATTTCTTGAGAGCCTCTCGAGTAAATTTGCATAGCTCGCATGGTTATGGGCTGTAATGGTACCGAACGTGCTCTCTCTTTCTCGTGCAGAAGTGGCCGACCGCTTACCAAACGTAATCGTTAATGTGGTCGACAATTACTTTGTTTTAGTTTGATCCTTTGGAAGATAAAGACAACGAGGAGGCCATGGAGGTCGGTGAAATCGAGGTTATCACCGCGACGGCACCGTCTGTTGAAGCAGAGAAGAATACAAACTTAACCGAGGAAGAACAGCGATGGGAGAGCGCTGGACATTTCCAGCCAGGACGACTTCAGAAAACTGTATTTCACAGCCTGTCTGAGACGCAACCGGAGCAACCTATAGCTAAGCCCAGAACGAAAGTCGGAAGTCGCTACGACTGGATGAAAGGAGAGACTTCGGACGACCAAGCTGCTTTGGTGCCAACGAAACTTAAAATCGATTGGCAGAGCAGTCCAGCAGCCGATGAAAAATTAAGGTGAGAAACTTGGAATTTTTTTCCTCGGACTATTTGAGGCAAATTCGTTTCCTGTTGAACCGAAACTGCAGCATATATTAAAGTTGGAGATCACATATTTAATCGCTTCTAAACACCGTGACAGTCTCGTTTTGATTGTTACTCGGTTGTCAATTGTTTTGCTTTGCTGTATCGCTAGGATTCAGGCGCCATCTTTGTGTTGAAGTGATATCGAGGCCAATATATGTCCCAGAAAACAGTCAAGTTAAACGGCAAGTTAAACGGCACGTAGTGTTAGTTCAGGGATTAAAAGCATGAATTCCTGAGTCGATTTGAGGTTTTGAGTTTCACACCTGTGTAAAGAATAAGTAGCTAAAAAATAAACGTCTGAAACATGTCAAACGGAGAAAAAAGCTGCTAAAAATAAACCTAACGGTTGGATACGTGTGTAGTACAAACTATTTTAATGCAGGGGTCCTTTAAACTCCTTAGAGGATAATTACCATAAATTCATTGAACTAATATAGTGATATTTTATTTTACATCATTCTCTCTGTAGAGTGTTACGTTCGCGTTACTCCTATGTACTGCGAACTTTAACAGCTGTGCATTGACAACTACACTTACAATTTGTTGTTCAGTGGCTGGTAATTATTCCAGCGAGAGTTTCGACGTCTATAGTTAAATTGTAATTCTCGTTCCTCGAATTGTCACTTTGGTTGTCACGGGGTTTGTTACTCCAGCTGTCACGCAGTCGTTGACCACGGCAGCAGCTTTGAAGTCTCAAACAGACAACTCTTTTTCTCCAGGTTGCAAACAGAACTTTCAATTTTGTTTCTTTTCTTTGCCATGACGAGATTGGGATGACATGATTCGCACATCGCTGTCAAGTTAAAATTCCAGTTAAACACTGAATTAATTTCGTTCTAAAAAGAGATGTTACGCAATTCTGCTCAGTGACGTGGCCTTTGAATGGAAGCGAAGCTGGAGGTGAGATGGCCTTGTTTTGATACAAACCTCACTGTGTTTGTTGTCTGGATCAAGGTATCTTAATACTAACTATTTTGCATTTAACTAAGAAAGGCAGAGAGGTTTTTATCAAAGCAAGGTCACTTCTACCCTCGCTTGGATTCATGGGCAAGGTAGCTGAGCGCAAAACTGTAAAATGTCCACAAGTTTTTCCGCTTGATTCCATAATCATAAATTTCGTTCATTTTGTTTTCAAAGTAAGTTAATCTTATTATAAATATGATTGATTTTTCTTTTACCTTTTTTGCAGCAACAGTCAATCTAGAGAACGTTCGCCTGAGGTAACTCTAGCTTCTTGCCTTTTTTTGTTTATATAATGAGTGATCGTCAAAATCGTCTGTCAGTTATTTATGTTTTAGGTAACCTGCTTCGATTTACAGGAGTTTGGCTAGGTGCGAGCAAATTCTCTTAAGCTTCTCTGAGAATAGAGCTTGTTCCCAGGCAAATGTTTAGCGGGGAGGGGATGGCTGGGGGAACATACAAGGAAATGAGAGGGGATCCCCCACTGAATGCAAGTGAAATTCAAGCAATGCATGTCGAGTTACAGCAGTTTCGTTGACAGCAGAATCACATACAATCATTGCATTTTGTATCTAGTTTGCACCTCTTTGAAAAAATGGAGGGAAAATCTGCGGACTGCAGGTTTAGTTCATATTTTACTTCATTCGAGGATCCTGTTTTTTCCGCTCCAGGTATGGAACGATAAACCCTGGAATAAAGGTTGTTTCATTTGGTAATGCAATTAGTGATCTTTATCTTATGCTTGCGTTCCAGCCGATCCAGATGGAGATCAAAACTGAGAGCCGTGATGTTAAAAGTAGCAGCGAGAGCGAAAGTGAAAGTGAAAGGGGGAATGAGAGCGAAAGTGAAAGTAGAAGTGAAGAAGAGAGAGTGCCTCGAGTGGACACAGATGAAGTTCACAAACTAACAGAGGAGGAGAAGCAGTGGGAGCTTGCGGGGCATTTCCAGCCAAAAAAGCTGAATATAGCTCTCATGGCTGGCTTTCAACAAGCACCGGCTCATGTAGAAGAGAAACCAGCGCCCAGGAAAACACAGACGACCCCTGTGCCAGCTGAATTGAAAGTCATGGAGCCTGAGAAAATTGAAGTTATTAGGTAAGAGCTTTTTTTGTTAAAGGGAGTCTCGTCCGAAAAACAGTCCCAAAGGATACCTAATGGTTTTCTGTCAGTGGTGAGAATTCGAAGTGTTAAGTTTTCAGCTTAAATCACTGGGCATCGCTATGTTTACTCTGGTAACGTATGACGTCATTGCGTCGTCAGAGATCTTCATGTGGAGTCTTCAGAAGACGATTTCTAATTGGAACTGTAGATATTCATTCTAAATATGAAATTAGAAGATTAGAAGCACTTTGATATCTCCAGATTCACGCAATGCAGTATTTTAAAAACGTTTAACTACGCAATGACGTCATAATTTCAAGCTTTGCAAAGGTAAATATGATGGCACACGGCAAATTTGAAATCCTAAAAAAGCAGAAGCGAAACGCCCAAAATTCAAACTGGCAATTAATTATCGACTTCAAATCGCTGAAGGAGTTAAACACAAACATCAGCTTGTGATTTGAAACAGAACTGTTTTTTATCCAAGATTTCGATTGAGAGTGTTTATGGTTACATTTCATCTGGCAGGCTAAAACATCATGATATGAATCGGTTATGCATGAAGAAAACCAAATAGAACGCAAGAGCCAATGGAAAAATTAAATTGAAATGAAATTGGTTTAATTATGGTCGGAAATTGTATTTGTATTTCTAACAATACAAGATAAAAACCTTTTAAATTGTATTTGTATTTCTAACAATACAAGATAAAAACCTTTTAAATTGTATTTGTATTTCTAACAATACAAGATAAAAACCTTTTAATTTTTATATTTTTATTCCTTTCTAGTCCTGTGAGTGAAGTGAAGACCGAAACAGAGGTAAGAAAAAGCCCAGCTGTGCATTTAAATTGTCTCATGCATTTCATAATAATTCTATTAAAGAAGGTATTCAGTGGTAACACTTTCACCATATGTAACTGTGACGTAGCCAGATGCTGCATAAATGTGCGCTTGCGCTGGCTGTCTCGTTGCTGCCTAATAACGCAGTTGAGCGACTAAAGTGTAAAAGTAAATCACTCTGTGTCATTTTGCGCTTTGGCATTAGACAAAGCGTGATCCTATTTAACGTATCTTACCACGACAGAGCAGAGTACAAGATATTCTTTGACGCTCTTTGACTGCATTGTTAATCCGTCTGGTAGTTGATACCCTTGTTATTCCATATGCAATACGGGTTTGTACCTGTCGGCTGTTAGTTATAAACACAAACGTTCGTTAAAAATACCAAATCGCTCACCGTTTACATCCTTAACGCTGTGCGCTGTGCGCAGAATTACTTTATGGCTCAATATCTGGTATGGCTGTGCACAAATCAGCTTATTCTTTCCATTGTTCTGCATGCGCTGTGCGCCTACGTACCACATTGCTCAACGTTTAACATGGATGTGCACCAATGAGCTTAGTCCTTCCATTGTTCTGCATGCGCTGTTCGTCTACTTAATGCATGGCCCAATATCGTGCATGGCTGTGCACCAATCAGCTTTATTTCCTTTGTTCTGCATGCGCTGTTCGTCTACTTAATGCAATGCTTAATATCGTGCATGGCTGTGCACCAATCAGCTTAGTATTTCCCTTGTTCCTTATGCTTTGTGCGCCTACTTAATGCATGTCCTAATATCTTGCATGGGATTGGCTGTGCACCAATTAACTTTTCTTCTTGTTCTGCATGCGCTGTGCACCTGCTTACTGCATGACTTAACATCTAGCATGGTTGTCCAACAATTATCTTACTCGTTTTCATGCTCTATTTGGACTGTGCGCCTTCTTACTGTATCGCTTTGCTCCTCAGTTAAGCCTTTGCCTTGCTCTGTTTTTTCGCTATGCATCTAATTCCTGCATGGCTCAATATCTGACATGGCTATCCCTGATAGAGAGGAAAACATACGCACTAGAAGAATAGCTAAACACCTTTAGCTAAACTTTATTCATCACTTGTAGCCTGACATCTCAGTGCTTTACACCTACACTTACGAAGAGGAAAGCGACGATGACGAAATTCCTGGCTGGAGAAAAGTGGAGGAGCAAAGAAGACAACAAGAAAGGGAAGAGATTGAAAGAGCAAAATTAGAAGAAAAACGACGAATGGAACGTGAGGCTCCGGAGCAAGATCAACAAGAGGAAGCTGATTCAAGCGATGATGAATTTGAAGCGAAAGTGCGCACAAAGGAGATCAGAAGGATAAATCCCAATCTTTTGGGTCAGTTTTTGAAAGAGCCAGCCAAAGAACCCGAGAAGCCTCACAGGTCGATACAACTCAAAGAGCAGAAAATTGACAGAGCGAGTGTCCAGGTCTCGGAATCAGCACCTGTTGTCGACATCCGTTTTGATGAAATAGAAAAAGAACGAGAAGTGGAGGATGAATACGAAGAGAAAGTTAAGAGTAAGCAAATTACAAAGTTGAAGCTTGACACCTTGCCTTTCCTGCAAGCGCAGGAACAAGATGAACCACACAGGGACGTTCCTCGTGCGTCTAGAATTGCCGCACAAGAAGAACGTTACGTTCAGAACGTGCAGGGTACCACCGTGGAATCAGCACCAAGAAAAGAATGGAAAGAGGAACAAGATGAGGTATTCATTTGTCGTACCATGCATGCTGCGGTCCGTAACAATCCATACGAACACAATCATTGATTTACGTTAAGCTGCGTGAAGATGGCTGACTTTCATTACGTGTAGCGTTTTCTTTAAATTCGGGAGATTCATCCATAGTTTAGTTAGGAGAGCCGAATTTTAAAGGCTTGGCGATTACGATTCGATGCAGTTTATCCAACAAAAGTATGCTTAACTTATAACCCTGTTGCTGTATATTTATCACTGTATTTCCAAGTGCCCTTCAGTCACAAAGAAACCTCTAAAGAACGTATAACTTTCGGCAACTACACTTCGCAACTAGGCAATTAATCACGGTATACCTGCTATTGCCACGGTCACAAAATACTATTGACACATACATGCCATGACTACCTCATCTACATCTGCATAAGGCGGTCTTGCAATACCCATCACTGCTAGACTAAAGGGAAAAAAGATCTTAATAATATAATGTAAAGGAGGTTTACGTTAGATCGTAGGAGTAGCTTAACAATTTAATGTAAAAAATGTGCTTCCGTTTTCGACATTTTGACATGCTAGTGTAAAAGTTAAGTTAACAAATTTTCATTATCTGACAATTTAATTATTTTATTTTCAGTCCGAAATCAATACTTATGGAGCTTCCACCCTGGCGAAATATGAAGATGAAAGTGAAGACGATGATGATGTCCCTGAGTGGCCAAAAATGGAAGAAAGGCGAAAACAACAAGAGCAGGAAGAAATTGCCCGAGCTAGACTGGAAGAGCAAAGACGGCTGGAACGAGAAGCTCAAGAAGCAGAAGAACAGGCCGACTCGGATTCCGTCGATGATGAATTCGAAGCAAAGGTTCGAACAAAAGAGATTCGAAGAATCAATCCCAATCTACTGGTTCAATTCATGAGTGAAAACAAAGAAGAGGTCCCCATCACAAGAAGACCAAAGAAGGAAACTATAGAAACTCATCGAGTGTTGATAACAGAGACGGCACCCAGGGATGAAAACAATCTTAAAGATTCTAAGGACGAAGATGTTGTCGATGAGGATGATGATGAATTCGAGCTGAAAGTGAAAAAAGGCCAGGTCAGTAAGCTGATTCTTGACAACAGTCCTTTCTTGCAACAGCAAAAGAAGGAAGATGTCCCAGTGGCCAGAAAACGGTCGGATGCAGAAAATAACAGTAAGGAATCTAAAAAGGATTCGAGGACACCTGTGATACAGGAAGATGTGCCTGTTCGGGTTGTCTATGACGAGGTTGTGGAATCTCAACCTGATATGATTTTTCCTGCAGGAGAGGAAGATGAAGGATACGAGGTGAAAATTAAATCGAAGGATGTCAGGAAATTGAGCCACAATCAGTTTCTTTTCCTTCGACAGCAAGAGGAAGAAGAGCGAAAAAGACTTCAAGAAGAGGAACGCAGGCGTATCGAACGCGAGGAGCGGGAACTACGCAAAAAAGAGGAGGAGCGTCGAAGACGACTGGAGGCTGAGGCCCGGGTCAGGGAAGAAGAAAGGATCCGTCGAGAAGAGGAGACGAGAAAGAGGGAAGAAGAGGAGAGAGCTCGTAAGGAAGAAGAAAAGAGGCGAAGACTTGAGGAAGCTGAACGACTCAGACGAGAAGAGGAAGAGCGTTTACAAAAGGAGGAGCAAGAAGAGCTTATGCGTCTGGAAGAAATGCGTAGGCAGAAGCAAGCAGCAAAACTGAAATTCGAATCTGGTTCCTTCGATGGTGTTTCTGTCAGCCGCACTGAGAATGATATCTATAGCGTGGGGCGTCTTGATACAAACAAGCTGTTGCAGTTCCAGCAGGGTCCGAGGGAAGAACCAAAGCTGAAGTCAAAACCTCGGGTGGAACAGAAGAAGAAAGATGAATACAAGTCACCAGAACCGGAAGTCGAAACGGTCCATATGGCGTCTGTTGACTTGATCGAAAGCAGTCCTTTTGAGGGGGATTTAAAAAGGCTTCCGACAGAAGACGAGGTGTACGAAGAAAAGCGAAAGAGTGTGGGTAAACTTGACAGGGAGTGGTATATAAAGCAACAACAAAGACAGGCGGAAGAAAATGAGCGCCGAGCCAAAGAATTAGAAGAGCAAAGACTAAGAGAAGAGCGGAATGAAATGTTAAGAATTAAGGGTGAAAGTTCACAGCGATGGGAAGATGATGATTCTAGAGGATCGCTTGTCAAGCAGGAAAGCTTCAATGTGGACACAGATGAAGCAGAAAGCGAAGAACCCAAGAATGTTGGAAAGCTTAACTACCAACAGTTTTCCATGTTCCAGAAGGAAGGATCAGTCGTTCCAAAAGCGCAACCACGCAAGAAAGCACCAGAGGTGGTCCAAGAAGTGGTAGGTTTCCGAAGCCAGCAGGATGTGGAGAGTGCTCCAGTCAATATGGACGAGTCTGATGCTTACCACGGTGGGCTCTCTGTGACGCAAGAAGACTTTGACTACGAGAAACGAATCAACACAGGCAAGCGGCTTGATGTAGATCGGTTCCTGAATGTCAGATCTCAAGAGGCTGCCCAGAGAACGGAACGTGCAAAACAAATGGCAGAGGAGAGGAAGCGTCAGGAAGAAGAAGAACTGGCCAAGTTGAGATTCGAAGAGCGCAGGAGAATGGAAGAGGAAGTGGACTCGGACTACGTTGAAAGTGGCCGTAGTCAGGCGTCAGATTCCAGGAGGAAATCAGGGTCTTCAACAGAGTCAGATCCCGAAAGGCCACGAAGAGTACTTATCGAAACAGTACCATCAAGACCCAAAGAATCAGATACAGAGACAGAAGGAATGGACAAAGGTGTTAGTGTTGGTCGATTGCCACAAGAACTTCGTTCACAATTTGAAGGAAGTAAAACGAAAACCGACGCAGATTCTCGTCGAAAGTCAAGCAAAAGCAAAGGCTCAAGATCATCTTCAAGGAACTCGATGGAAACTCCTCACAGTACCTCTAATGACAGTGTGTCAGATGTCCCACATGACAAAGGCATGAACGGTGGTATCAGCCCCAAGGACACGTCACTAGAGATGAAATATTCCTTAAACAGGTAAATACCACAAAATGCTGAGTACCTGCTAAGTGCTGTAGTCAGTGTTTCGCCCTTACTAAATAAAGTGGCTGGCTTGCAGTGTCACGCCATCTAAAATTAAAATCGTAACCATTTAATAAATCAAGTCAAGAAGCTGAGATATGAAAGATGATTGATATATAAACAACCTCGCCAAGATTTAGATCTGTGCGTTTATTCATTCGCGCGTTATTCAGAAAAGTGTTTGACCCAAATTTATACAGCTTTGTATAGAGACGCCATGTCGGTGCCCATCGGAGGGGCACCAACATGGCGGCCGTAAATTAGCAGAAACATCTGTCATTGAGTTTTGCCATCGAAACGAAAAGTATATTACTCTAGAGCTCCGAAACATCGAAGTAATACTTCTTGTAGAGTAACAACGGTTTAGTTAGACAAAACTTGAGCAATAGCTCATCTTTTGCCCTACTCGAGAGAGCCTTATCAGGTCGCCATTTTAATGTCACGCCACGCACAAGCTTGGAAATTCAAACGCACAATGTTACATAATGAGGAATCCTGTCGGGCTTAAATGTTGCAAATCGTGAAGTTATTTGAAGGTTTTACACCTGATGAAACTAAAACTTCAGAAGGATTGATAATTTTTTTTATTTTGGAAAATGATGTTACATGGAAACCTAGAATAGTCAACTCATTCGATTAAAGTAGTAGTAGTTTACTAAGAAAGAAAAGCACCAGAGAGATAATAATAAATCATACAGAAAAAAGGATGGTTAAGGATGCCAAAGTATGACCTGTATTATAATCAACAAACTGTAGGCTAAACGTTTCAAGAAGCGCAAACCGTGGCAAAGCTCCTTTAAGCCGCTTGATTTGGGGATGTTTACCATTTAACCATTTGGCCTGTTTCATTGTAGGAGAGAGGAATCTAAAGAGACGCAAGAGGAAGATAAAGTATGTATCAGTTAACCTGCACCGCTTTAGAAACTCTATCTTGATTCATTCTTGTTAATCTGCACCTCTTTTGTTTTTAGGGCTAGAGGCATTGTTTGTGTTGATTACCTATTGTTTTATTTGGCCAATTATAAATAACCTTGTAAACGGTGCTGGTCGCCCCGTATGTATATGATGTTGTTATTTTACAACAATAGAGACCTTCCTTTTCCTTGATTTCAAGGGTGCATGTTTGATCTTTTTAGAATTCCATTGGCTTTCAAGGTTCATTGTAAAATATTATAGGAGAAGCCTTCAAAATAGAAGTCCGGCCGGGAGTGGGTTTTATTAGAAAATTGACTTTATGAAAAGAGCAAGGGAGGGAGATAGGTGTCTATTTGGAAGGAGATTAAATAAAGAGTAAGAGCTGTAGAGTTTTTATGATTATTGTAAGCGGAATTTCAAACTTTAGTTGCTTATTTGAAAGAGATGCCATGGAAAAAGAAATTTGCAAGACGAAAAAAAAAGCAATTTAACCGTGTGCTTTGTGACTGCAGCTTTCCGTTAGTGATTTAGCGCTAGGAGAAAAATATAACTTTTAAGCGGTGACATATCGTTTTTTGGATTCAGACTGCTGGAAGCCTTTCTTATTAAACGCGATTTCGCAAATTTTCGCTGTCTTTTTTTATCTAGACTTATACGCCCGAGGAAAAACCAGTTCCCAAGAAACTTCACACCAGCATGTTAGCTGCTTTTGAAAAGGTTGACGGCGGCCCTGTGCAGCTTCGTCGGGCAAAAAGTGAGAAGCGCGTCCGACCAAAGAGTATTGGAAACGTGGATCTACTCAGGTGGTCAGATGACTCGAGTCTCCACCAGCCCTCTTCGGCCTCATCGCAGAAAGGGAAGAGTGGGCGCCAACCAAGACCAAAGAGTATAGCATTTTAAGCAGCGCATGTTTGCTTATAGCTGTGAAACTATATTACATCATAATTTTAGGTTGAATTGTTTACAATAGCTAGAATATCACGATGTAAATGGAATTGTCTTTCAATTTAAAATTGTGGTCAGTCTTAAAGGCGAAGAATCGAAATTTGGTTGACTTGCTTTCATTTCGACGACGCCTTATAAAAACAGAATTATATAAGGGAAAGCAGCATTTGAAAGGCAGATATCCATATTCGTTAACCTCCTTCGTTTTATTACTGAAACGCTTTTCATTTCATCCCTATCAAGGTGGTTTTCTTTTAGGGGCTATCTGACATTATGGAGCTCATTTTTTTCTTTCTTTTTAGGAGAGGTGGTGGGCGGTACATAATTTTTTGTCTTGCTTGAGAAGCTGTTTCACATTGGTCGGCATAGTAAAGTTGTCCACCACTAACACCTCTCCCCCTCCACTGAAATGGCGGACATTTTGAAATAAGATGTACAATTCACTCCACTTGCCCCCAGATTCTGCATAAACTATTGTTGCGAAATGCTCTTGGGAATATGCAGACCTCCAAAGAGCTTTTCACAACAAAATCTGGAGAGCAAACAGAGTAAATTATGGGGAACTTGAAAATAGAGAATGTTGACTTTCTCGTTATCATCTTTTGTGAATTCCACCAACAATGCCATGTTTTTTCCATTTTAAGCTCTATCTAAGATTGAATCCATCCCATTATTAAAACAGTAAGGGTGATAAATTTTAGCCAATTTTGTGCCAAAATGAAAGAGCATCTTTGCCATGAATATAACATTTGCAACTTTATCATAGCCTAAAGCTGACAACACGTCTAAGGAATACCAATGTGGTTTTAATACACTTAAAAAAAAATGAATATGATATGCTATATAAAAAGCATTCGATACTCAAATCAAGTTGTGGTATTAAACTGTAAAGAACTGGCTTTATGCTTAGGTTCATATCAAAATCCCTCTTTTTGTAGAATTAATAGCGAAAAGTTGATTATACAATTGTAATGTAGTTTTGAAAAAAAAAAGTTTAAAGTTGGGTTCTTTTGGAAGTTTTGTAATTTAAATCTTTAAAATCAAAAGACGGAGAATTTTTTCAGGTGGATTTAAAACGTCATAGACCAACATGGACTTGTAACATCAGCTCAAAGATGAAGAAATGTTCACAAAAACGTAAACAATGTTGTTAAGAAAATATGCACTCGTAGAAAATAAAGAAATATGTTCTAATCTGTTTCTTCCAGAAATGTTTGTAAATGTAAAAAAAAAAAATGTAAATCATGTTTATAGTGGTCATGCACTTAGCTATACAAGCACTAAGCTCAGCTAGTTCACAGGCATGCCACTGAAACAAAGGAAACAAATATTACAAATAGAACAGAAATTTTGTTAAGAATCCCAACTGGTAGGAGACTGACCAGCTGGCTATTTACAAAGCGTGGAGGAGTTGAATTCGGGACCACCGAAGACAAATCCATCCAGTGGCAGGGAGCAGGACTTGAACAGATGAGTGCAGCTACACATTCCAATTTTAAGGATCCTTAAGAGCTCCCTTCTTCTACACAAAGGCCATCTATCGATCTGTCCTGGCCCCTGATAGAGCACCCACTCTTGGTTGGATCACGCGTTTGTAATCATTATTTTGGAAACCTTGTGTAATTTGGACAACAAGTAAACGAGTGTAGCAATTGAATGTGGACATAGCATTTAAGAAATAAAAAAAACATGTACCGTGTTTCTATCGAGTTTAGAAACACGAGTGTAAGTTTCGGAGAACGAGAAATGCTGTGGGAACACGAGCCGCAGGCGAGTGTTTTCGCAGCTTTTTCGAGTTCTCCCAACTTTCACGAGTATTATAAAATATCTCGACGCAAAAAAGAAAATCAGCTTGTTTAAATGTAAATTCTCTTTGCTCGCGCCATCATTACGTCAACAGCTCGTGCTAGTTCTGTGTTTATATCGAGTTTTATACAATAGCCCAAGTTATTCTCGCATTTTTGATTGGTTCTCTCCTATGATCTATTAGAGGACAGATACACGATTGACGTCATCACCACAGTTTTTCTTTCTGCATTTTAAAATGGCGGAAAGTTTTGAGAAATAAGATAATATTTTACGTGACTGGCTGAAGAAA
>OMLO01000771.1_pt1 | contig 22626 bp, 21 predicted proteins | sample 1674811 | NCBI WGS metagenome assembly OMLO01 (sample SAMN06265003, study PRJEB25207) | coral metagenome | isolation source: Coral host | place: Mexico:La Bocana,Puerto Morelos, Mexico | collected 2008-11-13 | reverse complement strand
ATGGCTGCACTGCGAATCCTGCACAACGCCGCACCACCTTATTCTACCCGCAGTTCAACGGCTGGCTGCATCAGGCTGGCCAAAGCAGCATGAGCTTGTCAAACATGGCGAGCATCCTGAGCAAAAGTGGAAGATTTAAGTACTTAACACCGCATTCCAATATACTTCAGGATGACAAAAGTCTAAGCTTCTTGGGGCTGATATAACATAAACCTAACAGCAACAGTTGAGTCAGCAGCGGATCGAATCAGGAAGCTCATATTATGTGGCCAGTGGCGGATTGTCAGATTTCACCCCGTTTTAAACTGATAAGATCTTAACAGTTTAGGAGGAAGAAATCCCACCGCCCGAAACTTCTCGAAAGGGGTTCAGACCTTGGGATGCTCAGCATAACTTTCATCCTGCCCGTGTATCAGGGACGATAAATGTGGCTCAGAGTTAGTGTTTGAAAATCACCTACCATAGGATCTGTGTTTCCGTGCTACCATGATTTCAAACAATAGCCATTTGACCATCACCAAGAGCAGCACCACCAACAAACCCTGATATGTCAGATCGAAATCAAATGCTTCCGAGGAAAATATTGTTGCATGCTGAAAGTCCAAGAAGTTGGCCTCCTTTGAAGGAGTGCCACTAAGGTTGGTAGTTTAGTCATTCTAGCGCACCATTGCGATGTTACAAACACTCATGTCAACTGTCAAATTCCAAGTCACGTACGGACTCGGCTCAAGATGTTCATCAACAAAAAGTCCATCCTGAATTTCTTCGCCTCGCAGGGATGGGTTCACATGACCACCCTACAACCAGTACGGCATCGCTTTACATCAAGCTGTGGTATACGGTATACACTGTAAAAGAAGCTTTAACTTGAAGACATTTCCCAACAAACAGCATCCCAATGTGGCCGTGACTTGTAACTTGTAAGGCTTCGATGTTTGTCTTCCCTACCTTTCCCCCCATCTTCCGTGGCCTATCATTTTCACGAATCGAAAGCTGTCAGATCACGAAGATCTGCCGCGGAGGAGACGAAACCTGAGGCTTTCACAAGATGAAACCCCTGGCCAAAGGGCTTGGGGTTGTTCCATCCGCAAAAGTTGCTGCTGTGAAACTTTTAGAAAAAGTCAAGGTATGAAGATGTGCTATGAAGATCCACCTGCCCCCTTCAGTTTCAAGCGACGTGCATCTGTCCATAGCCGTCGGAGGCCCTCCTCCGCCCCTGCCGCACCGGCACAGCTCTTGCTTCGTCCACCCACTGCAACGGTTACCACCAACCTGCAGGATCAGCGTTCGGCCACCAACCCACCCAGGTTGAGGGTAGAATCAGCGGAGTTTCTTGCTGGTAAAATGAGATGGTAATTGAAAGCTCCACCTTTCAAGATATTTGCCCTTCTGAGAGTGTGGATCTTTTGAGTTACCACCCGTAAGCTGGCTTCGGACCTCCGCATGCTCTTGGATGTGCACTTGCAAAGCATGTCCTCAGTTTTTGCACCCCAAAAGACTGGGGAAGCATTTTTGGTGACTTTGGGTGTCCTATTCCTGGACTAGTTGGTCAAGTATGTTTTTGCCTGTAGAGTGGGTAATTCCAATTGGTAAGCCAATAATTGCTGCTAGACGTCTGCTCGCTTGATTATGACACCTGCATTTTGTCTACAAGTCTACTTGTTTGATTGGAGATTGAGGAAAACAACCAAATTGACTAGCTGCTCGTTGCCAAGAGACCTGGATCTCGGCTTTTTGTAGGTCCAAAACAGCCAAGGCCTCCTGCCATGACCTGCCAAGAGCGGTTGTGTTGGTGAACTATGGAGGTATGCCCCGGAGCGATGTTCCATTGCAACTGGGGTTGACTTACAGCTCTTCAATTGGAGGTTTACTGTAACCTACAAACTTCGAACTGTTAGCTTGGCTTCTTAATGCTTCTTATATATAATTATATATCTAAATGACTTCTACCACCTCAACAAAAAGAACTGGCGATGGCTCCTTTGTACCCTACGTGCCTGTCGAAGGAATGGCTCCTCAAAAATGCAGTAGCAAGACAGGCCCGAAGGCTTCTTGAGTGCTCATTGGAACGTGCATGAGCAGGATCGCTGGAAAGTAAGGGAATTACAAGGGAGTTAGGTGTGTTTTAAGGTTTAACGAAGAACCTTCCTTTGAAAGGCCTCAGCCTTCACGAACGTAGAACCGCATCTCTTCTTCCACACCAATACGCGACTGACTTGTCCTCTCTTGCAATTCTGCCCAAGCTGCTTGCTGCATACCTGCATCGATGCACTACCAACTGGGTTGAAAACAGAAAGTCCAGATCACCTAACACAACCTACCAGCAAGATACACAACGTACTTGCATTCTCCGCCCAAATTAGTTTTGATTTCATGGCAGTTCCTTCTGAAAACCATGGCCGTGCTTTTATTGAACGATGGCCAACTTGCGCTGAAGCAAACTCACACGTAGAAAAATCCGTGGTCATGACTGCTTAAGAGATCATTGCGAGTTACTCTGCAAAGTCCGTTCGGGTTCCACTTTTGCGGCAGCCAAGGCATCCACATGCCGAGCCAGGTCCTGCGGTGAGCAAAATGCGCAGGGGAGATATATACGTATGTATATACACACACACACACACACATATATATATATATATATATATATATATTTATGGGTGGAGTACAATGATGTGTGAAAAATTAATTGCTAGATATGTAAGATGTAAGAAAATATATGACTTTTTTTGACAAGTGTCTGTGTATTCAAAGGCTTCAACTGTCTGCTCAATCATCAACCCAACCAACTCACAACACATGTCCTCATCACTCATATCCTTAGACATCAACCAGCTGAAACACCCAGCAGCTATCTGCAGAACCTCTTACAGCCTACAGTATATCTTGGGTCCTGCCTAAACACTGTAATAGTTGATAGTGAAGTTAATAGGGATCCCTTTTAAAAAAAAAGATAGATCATGTTCCCTGTGTTACAAGGTTTAGGCAGGCCCCAAGTATATCATTGTAGATCTTGGGGAAGTCATTGGATGTTCAATTCTTCGAAGGGGCAATAGTCAACGATGGATACAATTCCAAACTGGTTGGTGATTGCAGCGGGTTTCAAAAGTAATCAAGTGGCACAAAAGCTGAAAATGGTGATGGATTTGAAAAATGTTTAAGATCGCCCTCGGAAAAGATATACTGTGGAAAAATGTCCGCATGAGATCGATCAAACTTTCCTAGAATCCCACAACGTCATGTGGTCTATCGGCTCAGCCTGCCCATTCCTTAGGAAATCTGAGCCAACAATGCTCAATAGTAAAAGCTGACCATGCTCTTGCTTCTCAATGACTCTTGGATGCATACCATTTTGTCATAGGAAATCATGGGATCATAGGGACATGTTCTATTCTTTCACTGTACTTTTCAATTATGGTGGCAGCATCCCATTGCTGAAATCTACCACATCCACCATCCTCAACTTTCTCCAGTTTCCGCAGTTCTTGGGTACTAAGCTTCAGCCAATGTCTGTTGGAAACCTTCCAGAAATTCCAGGACTCTTCGACAAATCTCCTAAGCGCACTCCAAGGTGTGAAGCCAAAGGCAAGGAAGGCATGGTTTATCTATGTTTATCTCATGGAGATGTCTCCAAATTCCCGGCCCCCATAAAAATGGTGGAAATGGACTCTCGTGTCCCTAGTTTGGTTCAAAACATTCAAACATGGCTGCTGATCATTTCACGGCACCATTTGCTCACCTGGATTTACCATGTGCTCCAAATAGTCATACCAAAAAAAAGTATGCAAAGCAAATGAAAGTTTCCGCCGGGGCATACTTGGCTGACCTGGCGGCTGGGAAAAGCGGCCATGATGTCTCAACTATCTTGGAAGCGTCCAATTCTGGCAGTCCTTTGTCCCTGAAAAATCTCAAAGTTTCATTGAACTCAAGCTGCCCAAGCTTATTTCGAAAAATCTCAAAACAGGCTGGTGGGGACGTGTGCATGGATATCCAAGACAAAACTCTTACGCACCCCTCTGCCAACGCCATTTCTTGATGCACCATCTGCTGCTAGCTCAACGATCTGAATCAAGACTTATCAAAATAAACATTTCACCATTTGGGGAAAACACATGTTGGTGAAGTACAGTATGTAAAAGTAAACCCATGCTATGAGTTTCCCAATTTCCCCCTTTGGAGATATCGCCATCAATAGGACCCACTCACAGATTCTAGGTTGTTCTACTTCATAAGCAGAAATGTTCAGAAACGCCTTCAAGAATCCCATCCAACTGGGTTGCCCCAACATCAACCAAACACTGAAGCCCTGCACATGGTGTGTCCACCGCGCACCGCAGCTTGCCTCGCAAAAAAACAAAAAAAAAACGAAGTGTGAGGTGACGCAAACGGTGTTCCAAACGGATTCCGAAGGATTCAAAAAGGAACCCGTTGTCTGTAAGTACATGTTTGAAGTCGTTAATTATTCGAAGTCAGCGTCTCACCTCCTTGCAAAACGATCCATTCATTCAACTTCATTTGATTCAATGAATGGTCGTGTCTACTGATTGTAAAAACATATGGTATACATAGTTACCGTATGTCGCCGTATGTGTGTATAATATATATATATATACACACATGCAACATGGATAGTGCTCCAAATGGATGGTCCGGATGTTTTCATGAATTTTATTCATGCCTGCTGAATTCCTCATCTTGGAAGCACCATCAACCACCAGAGCGATTCAACCAAATCTTGGGTTGCAAACTATAGGATAATTATACTGTTATACTGTTGTACTTATACTACATAGATCCCAATAGAAAGGTCCTGTACATACGTGTCCTCATTCTGCTGGGTTGACTAGTTCTACTATCTAAAAACATTATGTATTCATGTGGATGCTATGTAATTTGTAAATATTATGATTCTAAGTCAAGCTTTTACATCTTGAAGCAACGAACTCTTTTGAAAGTCTTAGGAACACAGCTAACCTCAACCTCTCATCACTTCCCACTCGAGGTACCACGTAGCCCAGCTGTTGCTTGGTCCGAAGCTGATCGAAGAGTGGCTCAGCTAAGAGATCCGACAACAACTCCACCTGCTTTGAAATGGGGGGTGTTGCGCCACCAAACCCTAATTATTTTATCTACCGGTTTATCTCAAGGTTTTAGTAGAAATGCAGAGGCAAACTGATTGTTTTGCTGTACCATCATTTTAGGGAGCAGGAAGTAAAACGGCAAATGCCTCTTCACAAATTTTGGCCGGTGACTTTTTGGTTTCTCTATCTAATTATATATTGAACCATGTTTCTTTGAGGGACGAACTTGGGATTCATTTTGCAAGCTGCGAGTCTTTCTGAAACTTCAAAACATGTTTCTTTGATCAAACGCCTGCGGTCAAAACGGCCATTGTGAATTCTCAGATTTCTAGGGCGCTGACATCAAAATCTACACATGAATCTTCAAGGTATATAACCCTTGAGCCTTGGCAGTCTCTCGCATCTCCATGGTAGAACTGGGACGTCCCAACTGCCAATACCTTGTTTTTCACAAATGAGAACGTGTTCTTCGCTTGCTGCATACACACGTACGCAGTGTGTTCACAGTTTCCTGCGTAGATGATTCTAATTGATTCTACATAGAGATACACCTGCCGGCATGTAAACATCCAAGTTAAGGTTGTCCAGTTTTAAGTCAACACTTTTCCAAAGCTTGGCTGCTACCTTCTGCAAGAAAACCACGGATTCTATTCAGAGTATCCTCAACTGGATGATTTTTGGTTCATGCTTCAAACTTCCAGGATGCCCAGTGTCATTGAGGAGTAATTTGAATAGATCAACGCTTACAGGTTTTATCCGTGTCATGGGGATAGCAATCTTGAGGTCAAAAGATGCTGAAGACAACAAAGTTTTGATGTGATTCCAACATATTCCAACGCAGTTTTCTCTTAAACTTCCGAGCTGAGGCACAGTTCCACTGCTACGTTCCGATTCTTGCTATCGGGGCTGTCTTGGACCCAAACCTGAGGGGTTTCCCAAAGTCAGAGATGACGACCCGTTCATCCACTTTGAATGTCAGTCTTCAACCAAAAAAGACATCGCCACACCAATTCTATCCCGTCACTCATAATTGCAATCATCAAAGCCAGATAGACTATAGAACTAAAACGTTTATATGACGGAAAGAGAAAGCCTGTTTCTTTTAGAACTAAATAGTCTCCAAATCAAAAAATTCTACCGACAAAGAGCCCAAAGAGTGAAAGAAAGAAAGAAAGAAAGAAAGAAAGAAAGAACAAGACGCCAGGAAGCGAAAGTAGACGCATGACGGGTCCAAGTTCTCCCCCCCACCCTCTATAGAAGCCAAGGGGCAATGGGCTTATTATGTGGCACCTCAGAAATGGCAAAAAGTCATTGGCAGAAGAACCATCTTCCGTTCAAATCTCTTGGTGTCCCAAAAAGTACTAAAAGAATGCGAGATGCTTTGGAGAAAAGACCTACTGTAAATGTCCCCAACTTTGAAAACACTTACCTTGACCGTCAAGTGAACCGTCTGGTCGCACCAAATCAACAGGATGTCGGACAACTACGGTTTGCGGCGACCCAGTCGATGATCCTTGCAGCCAACTTGACTAAGCTCCTTTGAAGCCATCCACCTCCCCTTCCGAACTGTCCCAGTTTGGCGCGCCTCCAACACGTGGATGGTTGGATGAGGGGCATGCAAGCCGCTGACTTTGCCAACACTGTTGCCACCCAGCAACTCCTCAAAAGGGTTCAGGAGCTCACAAACCAAGCAGTCGTATAGTAAGTCATGTGTAAAAAATGCCCATTTTACAGTGACGGAGCGATTTCCAATGGGCTCTTATAATCCCTACAAAAGGAAGTATGAACTTCAAAAAGCTGTATAGTTATATTTGTATATAGTGTTGTGCTTGCTCTTATGAAAACAATGACCATCTGAAGTGAAAGATCCTGTCCGGAGTCCAAAGTTCCATTCCTTTTTAGATTTCTATGCTTCCGAGGCTCTGGAAGGTTTGCGATCAACTTCTCTGCATCGCTTCGAAGAACATTGCCTGCAATGGCCGGAACATATATCAATGTGGTCTGGCAGTGATGCCACAATGCTGGGCAAGAAATAGTCATTACGTTCTTGAGTCCAATGGTTGAATTCTGAATCAGCTGATTTATAATTTTTTGGACCTTGTGACGGTGCCATTTCCTTCAGCAAAACACAAAATAACCATCAAATTGTGGAGGCCTTGATAAAGAACTTCCAGGTGCAATGTTGGAATGAACACCTGCCACGGTGCCAATTTTGACCAACTGATAGATGGATTCTAAATGGTGGTTCTTTTAGGTGGTTTGGTAGGATGTCACACCTGTGGATTCCTTCCCAACAAAGGGAGGTGCTCACTGATTACTCTAGACCAGTCATAGGGGGTGTGGCTATGGCAAATCAGGAGGAATTTTCGAAGGCAATGATGTTGTACGAAAAATGGGGTGTAAGACCTCGCAAGCAGGCAACCAAAATACAGCCGTCCTACAGTCATTTGATGTTTGCATTTATGGAAAGCAGAGATTTGGGTCACTACCCTCATTGCAGGTAATGTTGCCTGAATTTGACCAAGCACAGCTTCCATTTTAAAGAGTCTCCTCAGCTACCAGGGATCTGAATGCTTTCGAAACATCTCGAAAACATCTGAGCCAATGATAAAAATCGTATGTTTCTTGACCCCTGCAAGCCTCGGCAAAGCTTTGCAACCTCATCTGTGAGGTTGCAGGATCAAAGCAAAACTTCTCCCCACTTTTGCGTCAAAGAAGTGCCCCAACATGAAGAGTCCGTTTGTGAGATTTCAATCCCTCTAGTTTGAGATTTCGGCTTTAACACCTGCACCAGTATGTGAGATAGTCATAAGATAGCCACTTGAGACCAACTTAGCACTTTGGCCTGCATCTAAGAAACAAACAAAAGAATGGCTTGAGAAAGCCCCATCAGAATTTGAACCTTTTCAGCCAAGCAACTGACTGATTGAGAGATCCTTCAATGCTTCAGCCTTCTGAGTGCTCAAATATTTCTCAGGCATCACCTTACATCCCAAAGTCAGCTACGTGTTCCAAGTTGACAAGGCTTCAACGTTAAAGAGATTCCCTTCAAAAAGAACTCCAAGGAAGAAGAAAGCCTCCAACACCCTTAGCAACAAAACCTCAAAAGTAGTAAATTTCCAAGATGCTACGGCTCGACGAAGGTCTGCGCAATGATCGTCAGGTTTCAGGTACTCGTTCCTCAAGCAACGTGGTATTGACTAGCAACGCAGTGTGACCATAGATCTACTAGAAAGTATCTGTATCAAGCTTCTTACAGTGTAGCATCAAAACACTGCTGACACAAACAGGATCGACAAAAAGACTGAACTCCCAAATTAATTCTTGTGATGTGTATGTTGATGTGTACCCAAACCTAAAAGATCAACCGAAGAGTTAATCTTATCTAACTCTTGTCTTCACTCCTTTTCCGAAATGAACCTCACCAATCGATGTCTGAAAAATACATATTTCCGTACGGGCCAACGCAGGCTTCATCCTCACAAATCTGAAATGAAGACGTGACAAAAAGTGGAAAAAGGTGTTGAGCTGCAAATTTTGGGTGGAAACTCCACAAATCTCCTCACCTGCTTTTCTCTAGCCCCAATGGTCTCACACCGAAAGCCACCTCCAGTGTCGAAGAAGCTCGTTGCGCTGATCGCCGCAGCGCATCACCATCTCCTCACCTACGGTCCAGTCTGGGAGGCAGGTTATGCCCACGCCCTGGAACTATGGCTTCGGGTTATCTACATGAACCTTACCTTCACCATCCTTCCATCACACCCACATGTGCCATGGCCATCCATTGCCCTGAAATATGGCTTGCACACCTGAGACCCACTGCCGTCATTCAATCTCAGAATGGTCCCTTCAATATATAGACCAGCCTATAGACACCTTGCTTCCCCAAAAATGGCACGAAACTCTGGCAACAGCAATCTGCCGTGGTTTCCATCTCTTCTGCTCTGCCTTGCCAGCCCTCTGCTGTAGCAGCCCGTCGCAGCGCACGACAGCCCTCAGCCAGGAGCTCTGGCAACTTCTCATGGAAGCCTGACGGTGAAACTACCATGGGCCGAAGAAGCAAAAGCAGCTTCTCTAAGTCTGTCCTGCAATTTACCAATTGGAACCATGAAGTCCGAAGTTATTTTTTGTTTCTCCCGTAAAAAAACGATGATCTGAAGGATGCATACTATAGAAATGAAAACACACATGTTTTAGACCGATGGCTAGCAGGTGTTTGCTTGAACCTATGCCAACTGATCCACAAAAACCAGTCCAGCCTCCTGCGCGCAGGTCGAAGCCATAGTAGTCATCCTTCAGCTGCAGATCCAGGGAAGCCTGGTCAAGTGCGACGATGGATCGATCATAATTTTTGTTGTCGTCTTGTCCTCATCCTCATCCTCATCCTCATCCTCATCATCATCATCATCATCATCATCATCATCAAAAAGTGCTAGATTACATCATACGACTCTCCGGGAATAAGTGTCAGAAAAAAGTCCTGATGGTCCTGATACACATAGTATCGTTCAAACAGATTTGCTTGCCAACGTAGGAAACAACAAAACAGGCGTCACCCACGTAAAAGTACAACCTGGGCCCAAATCAAAGCGCCTGCTCGGCCAGATAGACAGTCTCATTGAGCTGGTCGCTTAAGACCCGGACCAACCTGAGATGCTGTTGGATATTCTATCATTCCAACCTTCAATGCCCCATTCAATTCATTGAACAAGTAGATTTGAACCTGGATATTCAGTTGCCAACTCCTTGAGTAGATGGAACGCTGGTGGGCCTTTGGCTCATCCATATCACAAGGTCTTGCACAGAAGATAGCAGGGATGTTTTCCATAAGCAAGTCAAAATTTGAAAGAATCCAACACTTCCCATCTTCAAGGTCTACTGAGTCAACTGAGTCTACTATTTGATCTACATGAAACTATTTTTACAACCGCCCCATCCCCATGTTACAGTATCTTGAAGCCAGGATGCCATGCCAGCAGCGCCTGTTCTTTGACCCCTTGGAGGTTTGGAGCCGAGAATTTCAGCCACAACTCGCTGCGAGGAGTACGCAAGACCTAGGGTTGTGATTCATGGGTCCGAAAAATCAACGTAATATTTTAAGAGTTTCCTGTAAAATCAAATGGTTTCAACTAAACTATCAAATTGTATCAAATTATCCACATTTTCATAGAATTTTGGGAGGATCCCTATTTTGAGACACTCCTGCATTTCATATGCTTTCAAATTGATGTGTGATTCCAATAGTTTTGCCAAACTTCAATGGCCCAGCCTTCCCTGTGCAACAGCTCCAAATTGTACAAGCATGTTCATGGCCCCTCATCTGTTGGTGCTGTGACATATTGATTAATTCTTCACCTCCGACACGAGCCAACTGCAATCCATCACCACCCTGGCACAGACTAAGATCCAATCACCTCTAAGCAACATTGAGCAACAAGGTAAGAATCTGAACCAAAACTAGAAAGAGAAGGAGCCGAGGGTCACATGCCAGCTTCGCAAAAGCCTTCCGCAGAGATAGTACTGATACCAACCAACATGCAACGGATACTGCCATACCATACCACACCATACCATACCATGCCATAGCATACCATAGCATACCATAGCATACCTTACCACCTTTTCCAGGCCAAGGTCACTGTATCTTGCAGATGCCAAGCCCAACAACTGCAGGTCAGTGCTTGCGGCCGCCGCGGTATCGAGGTCGTAGTTGACAAAACAGCATGAAGACGTTGGCGGGCTAGATCTGCACGGAAAAGATGGGGGGTGGAAGCAGGACAAAAGCTCTAAGTATTCAGGTGCTCGACAAGTACCAAATTCCAAAAAATGTCAAGATTGCATTGTATTGCAATTTGCTGGCGTGTTACGAGGTACTGAGGTTGAATTCTTATGACCTTGAGGGATGTTACACAGCGTGCTGCAAAAAACAACAGCAACAGTTTAGATCTGGTACCTTCACCAAAGGAGAAAAAAAAGGCCGGCACTTGATGTGTAGTTGTAATTTCCGTGGCAGCTACTGTGGTGCTTGAAGACATTATCTTGGATCATTTGAAGCGCCGCGTTTCAGTACTCTTCTTTGATTCATTCGCTTGTTAGGGTCTCCAAAACGAAAAGCAACGAACTGCAGCCTATTGGACATTCGGAAAATCCAAGAAACTTGATGATAGACGGCAAAAGGACTTGAAGAAGGACACTAGACTATATAGCAAATGAATGTCTATGAACGCGGCACAAAAGGCAGCTCTGCCACCTCTCACGTCAATGGTCTTCATCCAACCTGAACTGATTGGAATCGAGGTATGGCTTGAGGTGGTCAAATCTCAATTGTTTCTGGAAGAACAAGACTTTGGCAGGTGCAATGTCAACTGGTTCCTACCTATACCTCCATTTCGAAAATCTGTTGGAAGAGCTATGCACGCCACAAGTTCGTACCGTTGACACCTTTTGACCTCCACAACTTTCATCGACAAAATCCCCATCACACCAGCAGGGGACCCACACCATCCACGCTATCACCAGTCTCCTGCTCGATAGCCCGCACCTACAAGTAGCTGCACATGGAAATTCCGATGCGAATGTGACCTCCATGCAATGATTGGTCCACACTGGAAGTGCAACTTGAACAACCTGAAAAAAAAAACTGCAGAATTTGGTTGGGAGATGTAGTAAGATGCTCATGTTCGGCAGTGGATCAAACTCTACTCGAAGACGAAGACCAACAAGTGTCACAATGATAGGTCCTTGTTTGTATGATTACTGTTTTTGTGATCCAGACAATCGAGCCTCCAAATCGTCCGCAAAAAAAGGATTTCGATCCTTGGCATGAGCTTTCAACAACACCGCAGTCCTTCCAAAAACATATCGCAATGTTGTAGAGAGGAATCCATTCCAACATATCGGTGGTCATCTCTCGTTGCTTCTGAGGCACCGGTAGGCGCAAGGATCTAAGTGCCTCGGCCTTGGTTTTGAAGTACCCTAGGCACTAAAGCACTGAGATGAAGTATCAAAGTGGTAGGTCATCTCCAAAACCTACATGACTAGCCTCTAAATGAAAAAAAACTCTGCAGAACATGTTTCTATTGATCTCACTTCTGAGTTCATTCGCTTAACGGATGAGCTGAACATGTAGATTTGATACAAGGAATCTCAATGAGAGCTTTCAGCATCATGGAGTCCGTCAAAGATTCCATCAAGAAGTAAGTTGGGATATCTTTTTTGGGTCCTGAGCTTCACTTCCCACTCATCAAAAACAACAATGGATGATGCCATTGGCAAGGCGCTGCCAATCCATCCTTGGCCTCCACCTTGCACAAGGCCACCAGCTTCTCCACCTGAGAAACGGCCCTTGGTCATCCATGGAGGTGGCTCCCTAAATAGTGGAAGTTCGGAAGTTGATGGAAAGTCGCTTTTTCCGGAGACATAGGAATACGTCTTACATTGAAACAAAGCCGTTGCACCTACAGTTGCCCAAGAATGCTCAAAGTTATGTACATGGAGGAAAGACCAAAAGCGGATGTCTTCTTCTTCTCCTTTCAGTATGTTCCGACCTAAGAAGAAAAACACTGCTCCATGTACTACTCCCATCCCTGTGCTGCACCTCTTTCTGATTCGCTTTCCAAAACTCGGTGCCGAAGTGCGGTGCCCGCTGCGGTGGACCTGCAGCCTGGATAGAAACAACAGGGCAGCACTAGAAATTCAGATGTGTAGCTGGATATTCATATCAAAGTAGCAAGTGTCAGCTTGAGCCTCAAGATATCCTAAGATGCATGGTTTTTCAATTGCGTCTCCGCTCAAAGTAGATGATGAATCTGTCAAGATGTTGCATGGCATCGTCGGGACTGCTTGGGTGCTCAGGGCCCATGGTTAAGGATTCCACAACAAGAGAAATACTGTAAGTCTTGGTGAAATAGGACATCTGCTTTCACAGCCCACCACACAACGAAACAACAAAACAATTAAATTCAGAAGACTTAGGATGGTCCACTCCTCTAAATGTAGATACAGTACCAAGAATGTATCAAGTTCCGTCCGGCATTCCAAAAGCTTAAAAATGTCCAAGTCTTCATCGCATTCTCTCCAACAAAAGGGCTCACAGAAACCACCACCTCCGAACCTCAACGTCAAAGTGGGGATCTGCCAGGTCCACAATTGGATCCTCCGCCAAGTCATCCTCTTCCTTTCCGATCAGAGTTCATCATTCATGCATCTTGGAGAAGAAAACATCACTGGATTTTCAAGGGACGACATGTGGAGTTCCATCAGTTTCATCATTTGTCCACCCAAGTCTTGGAAAACCCAAGTTCGGAAGGAATCAAACAGTCCACACATGCAGCTGCAGCGGGTCAAAGTCATTGGACCCAGTTTATGAACGCGGTTCGAAAACAATGATCTAGAATCTGCAGTTCTCAGGTCCAAAAAAAATTGAGGGCCAAGGGCCATGCCCCCATGCCCATGAAATGTCACAACTTTCCGCTGCATCCAGTCCTCTTCTTCCTCTTCTTCCTGGGCCTCCTGTGCACAGCAGTGACATTGGTGGTACCCACAAAAGCTGGATGGTGAAACCCGCAGATGCACCTCATCCTAAGTCCTAAGATAGAAAAATTTGAGGTTCCATCACTTCGATTATAAGGAAACTGCCACGACAACGGCAGTGGGATTTTGTGTGGACATCTGGCAGTACATTGATATTTTATGTTTGGAGGTATGGCATTTCAGTTGCAAGGTTCGGTTTCCTGCAAGCTAGGTTTTTCAACTCTCCACATATGGACTTGTCCACTCAGTTGAAGCGATGTGTCTGTTGGTTTTCATTTGTGCCTTTCAAAAAATGTTTAGACTTTGACTAAACCGTGGAAAATCACGAACTCAGGCTCTCACAACTCCCTAAGGTTCCAAACAGCCCAGCTACCTTCCTCCCCAGTGTTTGTCTCCTTCTCTTCAGGACGAGGGTTACCAAAGCCCGACACCAAAATGATGAAACACCGCTCTGGACATAGAAGTTCCAAGTACCTGAAGAAGCGAACGAAGAAAAAATGTTGGAAACCGGTGCAAAAATGAAGTGGAATCATGGATATTCATGGATATGGGGAACCATCTACCAGACCTGCATTTTGGAATGATGTCCGGATTTGGGATATGCACATGTAATGCAACGCACTGCCTGCAACTGTAGCTGTAGCTGTAGCTGTAACTGCAACTGGAACTGCAACTGTAACTGTAACTGCAACGTAACGTGACGTCACGTCAGGTAATGTAATGTAATGTAATGTAATGCAATGCAATGCAATGCAATGCAATGCAATGCAATGCAATGTAATGTAATGTAATGTAATGTAATGTAATGTACTGCATGTATGTATTGATAGATGTGTATCTACTTTCATGTAATAGTAATGATGTATGCAGACCAAATATTGCATCTTTTAGACAGTATATGTGTACACATATACATGAAGAAAGGGAGAAAAAACGACAGAGAGAGAGAGAGAGCGGTTCCAGGAAGGGGACGGATTTTGAGATCTGGAAGCTTCATTGGGTATCACCGGGGAAGGCAATCGTCAATCAAGGAAAAGTCACCCATCGAACGTTTTTCGCCAGGAGGAATGGGAAGAAGTAAAGTGCACATTGATGTGCCGCACATTGATGTGCTGATAGCATCACTTGATGCTTTACTTTTCCAAATGCCTTGCCTGCAATACTTGCTGACTCTAGGGATCCATCTGAGTGTCTACTCTAGCCCCTTGAAATCTTAGAGTCAAATGTGGGATTCAGCGCAAAACACATCCTGTTGTCGACCCCCTTTCTGCTGTCCCAGGTTCTGAGTGATCTTCGATGGCTCCCAGCGAGAAAGCATCCATTCCGCTTTCCTTGAGCGTTGAGGAAAATTGCGGCTGGCAGCTGTAGGGGTGATTATGGCCAAGATGAGAATTGTGTTGTCTCTGGCTCTAAGACGAAGATGGTGTTTTTTATGTTTGCTCATGTTTGTCTTGTTTGCCTTCCCCTTCTAGTTGTTCTTCTCCTTTGTTCGGTTTCTCTGGCCTCGTCTTCGTTTTCCTCTTATTAGAAATAATTATCATCGTGTTTCTTCTAGATCCTCACAATAGTAAGAATAATAACGATAATCTAATAATTACTCTCTATGATCCTAGTGTCATAGTTGTTATTGGCAATACCAGGACTACCATAATAATAATTATAATAATAATGATGACAATAACAATTCATCATCATCATCATCATCATCATCATCATCATCATCATCATCATCATCATCATCATCATCATCATGACGTTAAAGACAAACTAGGCCACGAGGTGCACCACCACCTGTCCTCATTTCAACCTCTACAAAGCTCCCACACCCTGAGTGTCGGGCAAGAGGTGTTCCGGTGCCCGTTTCAGATCTGGCAACATCTCACACCTGAGGTTCTGCAAACTAAAAGCGTCCCTGTCTGGTCATGCGAGCACTCCGCTTAGCAAACTTCATGCTACGGAGGCCTGTTCGTGCTAAAACCAGACATCGGTGGCCCAAAAGGAACCGATTCATTCTGTGTGCCACAGCATCCCTGCAAAGCAGCAATGAGAAGCAGACATCAAACCCACGGACAAACATCTGAATTCAGGTTCAAACACGTTAATTTGTCCTTAAACTCAAACATAGGAACTTGACAGCAACCCACCCATTTAGAACTCTGGGTGGAAAAAAAAGGCTTGAAGCACCCTATCCACAGCCAAGTTGCGCTAACTTCTGCACATATTCCATGGGATCCATCTCTTCCTGGCACTAGCATCCCGGATACACCAAATCAAATCTACTGTCCAACTGGATTACGACATGAAATGGGAGAAACAAACACATAACTCATGCTTCCCCCAAATAAGAATGTGTTTGTGATGTTGGTCACACATTTGATGCAAGTGATGTATAATATCTAGGACAGAAATCCAGAATGACCAATACCAGGATAGTTGCAATGCCCCATGGAAGTCCACAAGCCCCTACCCCTGGGGCTCAAAGAGCGTGCTTCAAAGGTTCCCATGAGTCATCCAGTAGGTCTCTTGTGAGCACACTAAACACCCACGTTTCACCATCCAATGCGGCACATCTGGGCTACCGCACCAGAAACCGCCAAGACATCTCCTCAAGAAAGGCAGTGTCTTGGAGAAAAGTGCACTACAACCACTCCATGCACGTGACTGGAGATTGTTGCACGCTGAAGTGCATGAAATATGAAAGAACCCAAAGCTATCAAAGCCATCAACCTCATGAAGGTGGTGATTGTCTCTTTTCAACCAGTCTTCCATAAACCTCCAGTGCAATTATTCAGAGGGTGTATGAATGGACTCAAGTTCTCATCTCTGAATTAGCATCGACACAATCTCTACAAGAAACTGAGGACAAGTGGAAGATTCTCTACAAAATCTTCTTTTCCAAACTGCTTCCCGCATCTTCCACCACACCTGAGCGCGTCTCAGCTCTTCATACACCCATTCTTGAGGGCCTGCACTGCAGGCTGCTACCGGCACTCACAGATTCAATAAGAAATGAACGCCAAGAGCCATCCATGGTAATGATGCTTCATCAATTTTCATCACAGTATGATATGTTGATGATTTCATGCAAATAAGAGAAGGATCCAAGCAAACCCAATAACATGCAACGACTAAATTTCTCTCTTCAAGTCTATACATAGATCTCTTCAAGGGGTGTCACGCCTTCTCTGCGAAGCATGGCCAAGTAGAGGAACATCACATGTGCCACCTTTGTCTGAAGACGTTCCGTTGAACAAATTTGCGACAGTTCTTTTTTGGTGCTGTGACCAGCTCTAAGAATGGATGTACAGTAAGACAACCAGAAGACGGCTCGTAGCACCTCCATCCACTTTGTCAAACCCAGCTCAGTCAAAGTGATGTCGACACTGAAGATACTGCACCTGACTGCTCACACCCCACCGAATGTTCACCAGCTACAGATTGCCAGAAGGTGATTTTCCTGATATCGGAGCGTTTGACTCTAAACCGCAACCTCCCTCACAGTTTAGGAAACTTCAAAACAGGACTATCTTCCCGGATGTATGCTACAAATCTTATACTTACCACCAGTGGGATGATCACAATTGGAAATGCAAAAGGTTTGAATCCAGATCTTGTCACCCTCTCACACCTTTCATCCCCCTTTCCCCTCACCACTACACTTCAGTGTATTAAGGCCACGGCACCAACGGTTGCAACTGAAATCCTCATCTTCACCGACACCTGCCTCCACATCTGTGGCCAAACCTGGTGGCAAAAGCTGTCTGGCGACTCAGGATGAAACTTACATAACATGAACAAGCCTCTCCATAGTGCACCTCTGAATAGTGTTTTGCCATCAAACAATCCAAATCACCAATTTTAGGAAATTTGGCCCAATTTCCCAACACCTCGACGTTTCAGGAAAGACTGAAGGGAACCAGCACCCTCATGGCCCACCAAGTGCCCAAGATAATTCCTGAGGGCCAGTGGGCCAGTGAGCCAGGGAAACAAATTGTAGGTTACTTTTAGAGTGACCCCACCTACATAGGAAGAGTCTGTTCGGCCTGAAATGCCCTTTGCACTTCTTTTGTTGCAGGGTAGCTTCATGATGCCACAATTCCTTATACTCTGCTCAGTTAGCAAAATTTTGGATTTCACACAGATGTCTCGTCGTTTGAGACTTTAATTCGAGCATTCATTCTTTGGATCAAGAAATGATTGAATTTCAAATTGATGATTACTATTCATTGTGAAGGGTTGATGATTTGTGGGCCTTTCATCATATCTTCCCAACCATGCTTTTTGCCTTCCCTTCTACCTGTGTTGGGATAACTTCACGTCGTGCAGTCAAGACACAACGGTTGCGACAAATAGTCCTCTGTTCAATTCAAGGGTCTCCAATCTCCAAGCAGGGTCATGGAAAGGGTCACTCCGAGCCATACATGATAAGTATAGACATCTCTACACTATGGTCCTTTTCCAATGAATGCACTCCCACTCCAAACAAACTTCACTTTCATTGATGTTCACGAGAATTTCAATTCAAGGCTCCTCTTGGGAGGGTGGCACCTGCCAAGAAAAGTGCAATTTCCGCAGCTCCTTGCGGCACCGTGGCCATGGCGAGACATCTAACCCGACTTCCATGCAACATTTAGGCACCTGCACAGGTCGCATTCGCAGAAGGCAGGGCAGCATGGAGGCCTGGTGATTCATGGTCGGATAGCTGCACCAGGTGGCTGTGCCGGGATAGATGGAGCGGATGGGTTTTGCTAACCTGACGTATAAATTGTGAGGGCCCATTGCAGTCCAACAGACACCACCACCAATCTCTTTCAAACGTAACAAGCAGCTCAGAGTTCCTGAGCTCTTCCAATTTGAGTCTCAGTCTCAAACCTTTCCAGTACAAATATACACATTTACCATTCACTACTACACCCATGATCACCCTGTCGCCTCAAAGGGCATGTTGACCTCCGGTGGGCCAGACACGGACAAGTCTGGGCCAGATGGCAGACTGGCAAAGGGCTGCGCTGCAGACCTCACTTTCCAAAGGAATTCATACGGATTCACCCGCATCTGTTTAACAGTTTTACATCAGCCAGGAGACTCCAGGGAATCCAAAGTTTCAACACCGAAGAGGCAAACTCGTAGTCGTGGAGCCTGCGAAGAGATTTAGCTTTGAAATCTGGTGAAAGCACTCCACAGGAGGAGGAGAGGAAGAGGTGCAAAGTCAAGGGCAAGTGATTCACAGTGATTGTGTTTGTGAGATGTGCTGTTTGACTTCAAGCTTTGCCACGGAAACACTCAAACAAATCACTTTAAACCCCGGCTCATCTTGATGTTTGGGCCATCCCAATGCAAGTTAGGTCCCAAAACTTCATCTTACACGTCAAGTTTCCTCGCCTTGTAGTATTGTTGAAAGAACTTCCGTAGCTCTTGATGTACCTTTACCCCGTTCTTCTCCGGCTCCACCTGGCACCATGGGGACATAGAAGCGATCCAGATCTCCTTTGACACAATGAGTTTGGCACCGATATATTCAAATAGATGCTTGCTTCTGCTTGCAGGCTCGGCTCTGCTACAGTACACCAATCTCAGATTTAGAATAGGACCAATAATGCTTAGTAGGATCTAGCCAACCTAATTCCACAAGGTACCGTGTTAAAATATCATGCTTTCCAGCATTGGACTCTCCGTTTTTTTTTTCGGATTCCCCCTGAATCCGTTACATAATTATATCAGTAAATTCAAAAACGAAAAACCTTTCCGAAAAACACCTGCTTTGAGAGCAATATCTTCAGATTCCCAGCAATCCCTTCCCCAAAAATGGGCAGCTTTTGTGATTCCTATCCTTCTGGTTCTCTCAGATCCCTTTTGTCAACGCCTTGAGACTTTGCAGGTTACCCCAAGAGAAGTTGTGGAAAGGCCAACAGGCCTCAGATCTGTCACATGGTATAGAAACATGATATGTGTGTTGTTTGATGCTGTACAATCATGAGATTTGCTTCTGCAAAGGTTTATGTATGGACGAGCCGAATGACTGAAAGAAGGAATGAAGGAATGAAGGAATGAATGAACGAACGAATGAATGAACGAACGAACGAATGAATGAATGAATAAATGAATGTAGCAAGGGATCAAAACAATTGGGCTCATCATCAAAAAGCTTAGTGTAATTACAATCGGTAGGCGTCCATCTTGGATTTCGGGTCAGTATCATATTGCGAATGGTGAGTGCTGCAGTTGGGTCATTATCAACCGCTGTCAAGTGGACAAAACCTAACAGCCAGCCAGGCTACGCAGAGAGAATGAAGTATGAAGGATGATGATGATGATGATGATGATGATGATGATGATGATGATGATGACGACCATGACGACGATGATCCATCCGTTAAGCTTGCAAGGTTGGAACTGGGCGATTTTTTGGATTTGCCACCTGCACGACGTGGGCAGGGTCAGCCAACCCAGCATCCTTTCTTTGCAACTTGCAAAGCTCCTTCACAGCATTGGTGAAGGGTGAAAACCTGGGGATTAAAACAAGACTCTTGTAGCGCAGGTGTCTTCTGCACCTTGTCTGGTCAAACCTCAAGAAGACTTCAGCGATGGAGAAACCTCGAAAAGGCTATCGCAGAATATCTGACCAGAAACTATTTTCCATTCATGAAAATACAATGCCATGTGAGCTGGTCTTCGCAGCACTATCTGTTGCGGCTTTGAAAGCGACTGAATTCCTTGCATCCATCTTCAGTGAGGATGCGACAAATATCTGAAGTTACTGATCATATCCAGTTCCGGACGCCGGTTGATGACGTCCATTGATAACATGCATCAATTGAGATCAACGAAGGAGAATACATCTTTGACGCTGAAGGGAGCACGGCACAACGGGCATCTTGATTGGTATTTTAGGCATCGAGCATGGTACACATGATTGCATGGAAGCTGTCGGAGGTCTTGAATCTCAAGTGCCTCCAAGCATACTGCACACTCACCACAGTATGTCGGGAGTTTTACATTATCAGCCAACTTGGTGATCAATTCCTTCACTGAGAGGGTTCTTTTCCACAAGAACTTTCCAAAGGCCAGCACCAAATCTTCAACAAGCTCCAATGGATTCACAGGGCGAGCTTTGATCTTCTCCTTCTTTTCACTGATGAAGGCTAACAGCTGGTGCAAACACTTCTCCCTGCACTCTGGATATACACCGCGTCCTTTGATCTGGTTGTTTGTCAAGATCACTTGACCAAAACTCTCCACCATCTGCGACATCTCGTGGTCTTCCCCAATCCAATTCTTCAAACTTTCCTCTTCCTCGCCAAGATCACCATCCCAATGAGTGAGAACTAGCACACCGTGTGATTTCAAGTCCTCTGGATGGAAGAGTCTGTTCAAAACGTAGATGTTTGCTCGGGTCGCAGCAGGCACACGTGCCATCTTCATCACCACCACCACGGCATTCACACCTCTGGCGACTTGGCGGATAAGATTTCGTACACTGCCCAGAATCTCAGATTCATCAAGCTCAGGATCTCCAACGCCAACGGTGTCAATGATGAAAGATCTCGTCCTGACGTTGTACTGCAAGTTGGAGGCCTTTGTCACAGATGCTGCAGTACTACCAGTCTTGAAGGGAGATTGGCAGCAGTCGACACTTGAATCCTCGTTGTAGATCATATTCACCACCGTGGATTTTCCGACCTGACATATGCCCAACTGAGAAATGCGAAAAGTTGTTTTCTACTTGAAAATATGGGCATCAGGCACCTGACACAAAAAGATCCCCAAAGGCAAGGAAACTGGCACTAATTCTGTCAAGCTACTCCTGTCTCGCCGATGACAACCGAAATCTTGTAGACCTCTGCGCAAGCCGCCATGGCAGCGGTCATCACAACGCCAATCTCAAATCCTCTTTTGATCCAAAAAATGGCGACAAAAACGATCTCAGTGGCTCATGGTGTGATTGACATTCTGCAAAAACATCCATCCTTCTGAGTTTGGAGGGGTTAGAGATGCCATGGAAGGAGACCATCCTTTCCACGGTCCCTGTTGGACGTGCCCCTTTGGAGTAACTACCTTCGGTCTGTCAAAATCGGCCATATGTGTTGGAAGTCATCCAAAAATCCAATCACTTTAAGGTCAGATCTAAAACCAAAAAACATCATGTAAGTTCTAAATCTATCAAGGATAACTATGATTAGGTATACAAGTACCTGCATTCGTTTTTCTACCCACTGAAACTCCGTTTCATTCCTCACTGCTTTGCCCATTTTCCACTGGGTTCCCCCAACAAACTGCGCCAACAAGGCATCCAGCCTCGAGTCGTCTGAGTTCTGCGTGATGCGAAACTCCGACTCGATGGCCTACCAAAGATTTGCCCAGGGGTCAGTCACTTGGACCAAGAGTTAACGAACAAACATCTCAGAGGATTAAATCTTAGATATAGAAGGGGAAAGAGAAAGAAAGAGGGGATAACAAAAATACCTTTCTGATTTACTGTATATGTCCTGTATACACATTATTTTTGAAACTCAATGCACACAGGATAAGCTGTGGAACGGGATGGGGTGTTGTTTGGTTCATATCTGTCATATCGTGTTTTCTTGTGTCTTTGCAGGTTCAGTTCACAGTCAATCTGGTTGATGCAAACTCACCTGTGTACATTGGCAGCTAAACAGCTAGCTCTGGCCATGTGAGAGCCCCTCTGTGGTTGTAAAGCCAATAAGTCATGGATGCGTGTCCGACTGTGGTCAATCTGGCAAGCGGTTCTTCAGAGTTTGACTTTGATCCACAGACCTCCTGGGTTTTTTGGCCATGAAAGATTCGTAGATCTTTTCAATCCAATTTATGATTAGACAAATCATTCAACCTCGGATAACAAAAAATTAGACCAGCATAGACCCCAGATAGCAAAAAACAATTTTGTGTGTTGTCAAGGTAGAGAAAAATGCCTCCCCCCAACCATAGCACACTACAATGGCACCCTGCAATGGCACCCAGCAATGGCACCACATCCACTCCCCCAAAGTTGGTCGTC
>OMLO01000770.1_pt1 | contig 22629 bp, 15 predicted proteins | sample 1674811 | NCBI WGS metagenome assembly OMLO01 (sample SAMN06265003, study PRJEB25207) | coral metagenome | isolation source: Coral host | place: Mexico:La Bocana,Puerto Morelos, Mexico | collected 2008-11-13 | reverse complement strand
GAGTTTCGCACGTGTGGAGTCCGTCTGCGTATTAAAATTTTATGTACAGTAACTGACTGATTTTCCTAAAAGATGAGTGCAGAATTGAACCACAGGACGCCAAAAACGGATGTCACGTTGTTACTGATGCTCGCAAGATACCGCTGTAGACAATGGAACTACTATAATGTAACCTTTATTACAACTGGTTCTTTCTTCAGGATTAATAAATTGCACCAAACCAAACGAATAATCAGTAAGACTTGTAGCCTATGTAGCAAGCGTTTCCGTCGGGTGGGGGAGCAAGAAGGGGGTTTTCTTTTTTTTCCGCGCGAAAAATGGGTCGAGAGCGAGGCGGGAGAGGGAGGGGAAGAAACGAATCGCTTACGCACAAACCCCTGGATTTTGAAAACCCCTTTCGCTAGTCGAATATTGTTGTGTCGATCAAAGGTCTTAAACTTCTAAGGCGAATGAGGAAGTCTTCCGCAAAACAATTCTTTACAGGAAGACTGATGTACTTGCTGGGCGTGCGAACCATTTGATTTGCAAACATAGAGACTAACCGAAAATCCTCGGTGTTTGTTTGCTCTCCAACCCTACGGAAACGCAGGCTGTAAGATCAATCGACCCCAGTCCAGTCGTTTCATTGTTTTTTTATTGCTTCGGCAATCGAACAAAGTCGAACTCCGCGAACGTTTTTGGTGCGGATCGATTACCGAACTGAACCGAACCAATGTGACTCGATCGGTTCGATATATTTTGTTCGAATCACGATAAAAGGGCACAAATGCCAGTAAACTATGCATATTTATTTAGCGTATATCTTCATTGCTGTAAGAAATTCAAACGTTCATAAGATGTGGGAGGTAATATTACGAATCATTAACCGCATAGCAAATCAAACTGATTCCGTAATACAAGTTTCCGGGCGAGTTAATCCTCCGTTAAAACTGCGCTTTGAGTAATGCATTTTTTTGCTAGGAAACACTCATGCTAAGATCGAGCGCTGAGTGTACTGACTGACATATAAGGATTACCACACGCCGGTGTAGAGTTTATCTCAGGTAGACTCCAGTGAGCATATAAACACATGGAAAATATGTAGATATAGAACTGACCGCAAAATAAGTGTTACACTCATAGCCTGCTCATTTTGAAACTGTCCGTAGCGTGTGTATATACTCCAACATTACAAAGCAGCAGGTCGATTTCAACGAATTGAGCGGCGAGCGGCGAATTCGTGAAAAGAGAGAAGCGATTTGCATACTAGCATAATTTTGATGTTAACCATTTGTATACACTAGTCAAGTTCCCCTGGTGCAAATGATCTTAAATAAAGAAAACAATTCCCTTTATCCAGTCTAGGTAATTATCGTGTGGTTCCTTTACATTTTAATTTAGGTTCAATTTTTTTTTACATTTTAAAATTGGGTTCAATTCTTAACTACTTTTTAACATTCACAAAGAGAGGAAACCCAGTTTAGTTAAACCCTAGGACTACTTGCGATCTCAATACTGACTACTAATACACGCCAGCTTGTTCGTCAAAACTGGTAAATTGCTTTATTGGAACGATTTTAGCCGAAGCTGACACATTATAACCCACAAAGAGCATACTTTAAAACTGTTTTTTTTTAAAGAAAAATTAGAAAGGGTAATGTAAATAAAGACTGACCACAAATTTCTTTTGTAATTTAGAAGACAAACAAATTTTGTTCCCTTTGTCAGTTTCTTTTGAGAATTTCAACACTTCAAGCGATTTATTCTTTGAAATGATGTAGTATGTGCAAACAGTAAATGACAGACCTTGTCATCTTTCAATCGCAGCATCGTATCGTTGTCATGTATTGGTTGTTCCGCAACAAACACTCGGTCATCTTTACATTCAAAAACACCTGAACAAAAGAAATTATTTTTTAACTGCCTTTAAAGTTGAACTTAAGAAAACGTTTCGCAATCCTTAGAGAAAAGAGTGGACTTTCATCATCGAATTCGTTCTACAGTTGCATTCATCTTCTCTTAGTTATATTTTTCTTGCAGCCCTAAGAACATGACGTAAATGCAAGTTGAAGGCGATATTTAAAACTCGCAAAGTCACGACAGCTGTGCTTTTTTCGAAATTAGCGACAAAGTAATTTCTTTGCAAAGAGCTTTTGATCCGCATATCGAATACATTGTCATGGCTTGGCAGAGGCACCGAAGAAAAGAGGACACAACTACACAACATTACATTCGAGCTAATAGTACAACTGAAAACGACCACGTTAAAACCAAGGATTATCAGTTTGGATTCTGACAAATAAACGGCATTTAATTGTTTGATGAAAACGTTTTCGTCAATTTTACGACACCATGAATAACAGCACTACTTCTTATTCGACAGACTACAGATTTTATTTTTACACCCAGCTAGCTACTGCCATCTGTCTGGCGATACTATCACCTATAACAATTACAAGTAATGTGCTGTTACTGGTCACCATCTTCAAAGATCCTGTCAAATGTTTTCGTGCACCAGCTACGTATTTCATCATTGCTCTAGCCTCGGTTGACTTAGCGACAGGCCTGCTGGTTGAGCCTTTCTTTATAGAGTATCGTGTGGCAAGGTATGTAAAATGGTCGCCTATACCAGGCGAGCCGCACCACACCTTACAGCAAATTGGAGCTTGGTTGTCTTACGTTGGCCTTAACGCGTCCTTTCTGCTTGTTCTTGGTCTCATTTTGACCCAATTTATCGCCATAACATACCCACACCACTATCGTTCAGTAGTGACAACTCGCAGGGTCCTCGCTTGTGTTGGGTTCTCCTTAGCGTACTTCACTGGATTCATTCTGTTGCAGTTCGTTGGGGTTGTCCAAGCAATGTTATTTCAAGTAGATCTCCATCTTCACTCGACACTGATAACGTTTTTACTTATCCTTGGTTCCGCGATGCTTTTGAGGTCATTTCACCGATTCGCCAAAGAATCTCGTCGGCTCGGAGGCTTGCGAAATTATGAGAATCAAGTTGACGGTGGTTACGCGGGTAAGCCTCGAACGAACAGAATTAGCGAAAAACAGTTTACGATTGTAACCTTGATTTTATCAGGAATTCTCATCGTGTGTTCTCTGCCTCATCTGATTACTGTTCATATGAAGTTTTATACGAAGCAGGAAACTCTACAAGAGAGGCTTGACCTGTTTGCTGCGATCACTATCGCAGACGAGATGATGTTCGTGAAGGTCGCATTAGAAGCGTTCATCTACGCGTGGAGACTAACAAAATACCGGAGGTCTTTAAAACTTGTGCTCGCTTGCCGCACGAATCACGTTGCTTCTGAAACCACTGAACTAAGGACGATTGAAAATTTCACTGTTAAGTGACAAAACCTTGAAAGACTCAGTAGTGATACAAATCATAGATTTTCGAACTCTACAGTGCGGACACCACAATATTAAATATTGTGTGAATTTCACATAATATATTCTCTTTAGTTGCCTCTATAATACACGCACCCATGTAGAATTCTTTTCACTACGGAACGAACGACGGACCTCTTTGAAATATTGGATCTCAAAGAGCAGTCATGTAGCACACAGTTAAAAGCATTTTTTAGTTTATGAGTTATATTTTGATTGTATGTATATTTGCATGAAACGCGACAGACTAAATAACGTCGTTAAGCTACAGGAGTGACGCTCCTCAAACAGTATTGAATATAGGTGAGCTACATATCAAGTCGTCTAGAATGGTTTGTTTATTCAGCAGCTACAGGTGAGATGAAATAAACACAGAGAAGGTAAACCTTGTAAGACTGATAAAAGCAAAAAAATACTGAAGTTCTCAGGACGTAAATATCAGCTAAATGTTTTTCTTAGTTGTCAAGTAAGATAGATCTTCATGGAATAAATTGTGTATGCTCTGATTCTTGCTAACTGTTTTCAATGTTTCATTTTAAAAGAAAGATATATTACACAATAAGTCCAACTATTCTCGCATTTTGATTGGTTCTTCTGATCATCTGGAGGACAGACGTATAGACTGACGTCATTAACAACTTTTGCTTATTCATTGTTATATAAAATAAATAGATTCCATGTTGCCTTAAGTCTGTTCAGTAGTAGATCACAGAAGACATCAAAATGTGGGAAGAAAATTAGTGACACACTCGTTAAATGCGCGAATGGCTTTTTAGGCGTTTCTCATGTTCATGGCGTTCTCGAGAGCTCACGATAGCCTACGTGTAGCCGTCTCACGATTCGCGGACATGTTGGCGTACAAAAAGGGGGCGATGAGGGGGTGGGTAAGGGAGGAGGGAAAATTCTGCACTGCACATTCTCAAGATTGTTTATTATTTTTTAACAAAATACAACTTTACAACCTCTTCTACGTTAACACTGATTCAACCAGCAAAGCTGAACAGGACTTCATATTGTGAAAGACAAAATAAAACGTACCAGCTAATCATGAGCTGTTGGAAACAAGTGAAGATCTCAGTGGATAAATTATTCCATTTCATTATGCTCCACCATAACAGGAGTATTTTTTCAAGATGTTCCTGCCGGTTAGTATTATTTGAACCTTTAAAATTGTTTTGAACTGATATTATCCCAATACAGTAAGGCCAGAAAATAAAAATAGCCTGAACACCGAATAATGACCACTAACAACATGTAAGCAAGCCGTATTTACCATCGTTTAGATCTCCAGGCGCAAAACGGATAATCTTGGATCGATTGGTTTTCACTGTTTTACGATTACGAACGGCAATTATCAATTTATCAATGTAACGATTCAAACAAGGATCACCATATTTCTTTTTTGCAGTTCCCAGGCAACAGGTAACAGCAACAGGTAACAGTTGCAATTCCCAGGCAACTTGAAATCAATCAGGAAACAATGCGAAAAAGGAAAAAGCTGGCCACTGGCTTGGTGAGATTGTAAATAAACAAAAACATTACATTATTTAGAGAGGAAGTTACATCAGCCTTAGCTGGTCATGCGAGTCATCCATCTTGGTCGAATTGTCTAAAATTAAATCAGCAAGATAGAAGAACCTTTAGAAGTTAAAATTGAGCAAGGTGCATTCCGAAAGGTATCGACACATGACGGCTATTTTGAAGGGACATGCCTCTGCACCATGCATGTAGCAGTCCTACAATTAACCACCGTTCAATCAGCGTTCAATCAGACGTTACATCCTACAACATAATTCGGATAGAAGGAGGCAAGGTGGAGTCATGATTAGTGCGCTTGCATCTAGATCGAGCAGTCCGTGTTCATGTCCTGTTCGGGGGCATTGTGTTTTGTTTTCGGGCAAGACACCTTACTCTCACAGTGCCTCTCTCTATCCAGGTGAATAATTGGGTACCGGCATTCAATGCTGGGGATATCCATGCGATAGACTAGCATCCCATCCAGGGATCATGCTACAGACACTGGAGATAAGCGCCGGCTTGGTGGGCAAATTGGCTCGTAAGCAGGCTTTATATACGTTAAAGGGTGAAAGTTTCTAAAGAAACTGTTGTGCTGCGTCGGTGGGGGTAACAAGGTAATTTGGTTATATCAACTAAGTTGAAAATGTAAATTGGCCACCGTAACGAGTCGAGCGTTAGCCCTTCGTCGAGTCGAGCGTTAGCCCTTCGATTCGCTCTGACGAAGGGCTAACGCTCGACTCGTTACGGTGGCCAATTTACATTTTCAACTTAGTTTATATACGTTACCTTTATATCTCTCATATAGGTGAACGGGCTGCACTTCCTACGGTATCTATGCAAAATCTACTTAATTTGCATAACAACAAACTGTGACCCTTTTACCGTTAAGGAACGATTTTTATTTCTTTCTTTTTTATGCAGCAGCTGCGAAGTTCTTCTTCAGATGATTCGTTGATTAAATCGTTTCTTTGGCAATTTTCTTGATTGAAAACGAAAGAATTGTCAGGTATTCTTAAGAGTAGCTTGATATGCTTTGTCATCAACTTGTCGGTATTCGACATTTTTCTTATTTAAAGCACAAACCTAGACAACTAAAAGCTTTCCTCTGTCGTTGATCAACGGCCTTAACAGTCTAAAAAACTGCTTATTACGAGGAAGAACCACTACTTGATACCATTTCTTGAAGACCGTTGGGGGTAATGCCATGAAGAACAGTACTTTTCCGTCTAATTCATCGTCAGCAGACTGTAGATTCTATTTTCATACTGAGCTTTTTACTGGCATCTGCTTGGCCATTCTATCACCAATAACAATTACCAGTAACGCGTTGTTGCTGTTCACCATCTTCAAAGATCCTCTCAAATGCTTCCGTGCACCGGCTACTTATTTCATTGTTGCTTTAGCCTCAGTTGACTTAGGGACCGGCCTGATTGTTGAGCCTTTTTCGACAGCGCCTCGTGTTAAAAGGTACGTGAACTGGTCCTTTACCCTGGACGAGCCGTATAACACATTAGAGCAAATTGGAAGTAACTTGTCTTACGTGGGTCTTAACTCTTCGTTTCTGTTTGTTCTTGGTCTCATTTTGGTCCAGTTTATCGCCATAGCATACCCGCACCATTATCGCTCTGTGGTGACCACACGTAGAGTCCTCGCTTGTGTTGGCTTCTCGTTGATGTACTTTACTGTATTCCATGTTTTGCTCTTCGTTAATGTTTCCCAAAAAATTATTGAGCTGGTAGATCTCTACCTTCATTCGACACTGATAACTGTCTTTCTTGTCGTTGGTTTCGCCATGCTTTTGACGGCATATCGTCAACATGCCATCGCATCTCGCCGTCTTGGAGTCGGAAGCAGCTTCAGCGGACGCACTGGCAAGTCTCTAACAAACGAGATGAACGAGAGAAAGTTTACTATTGTAACTCTACTTGTATCAGGAATTCTCATATTGTGCATTCTTCCAAATCTCGTCACCGTTCATGTCTGGTTATATACAAAGCGAGATGATCAGCCAGATTGCTCAGACTTGACTTCAGTTGTCTTTCTCACGAATCTGATCTTGTACGTAAAGGTGTCATTGGATGCGTTCATCTTCGCCTAGAGACTACCGAGATACCGGAGATCATTAAAACTAGTGATCACTTGCAGCTCAAATCAAGTCACAACTGAAGCCATTGAGCTAAGAACGAGATAAAATTTCCTTGTTCAGCAATGGAATCTTGAAATCAGCGAATGATTATAACTTTCAATATTGGGCGAACTATCATGGTGTCGGTTAACGCGGGTTTCTAGCGCTTTTCAGCAATTAGTATTCATTCGTTGGATCAATTCAACTTTTTTTTAAAATGTTCGTACCAAAAGCATTTCAGAAAAGGTTGTGGTCTCTTTTTTGATAATTCTATAATATAAAGTAGGGTTTTCTGAATTCTGTTTGAGTCATATAACTATTTAAAATACCGACTAAAATTGGTTATTAATTTCTCTCGATAGAATGCCCGACATTATTTCGTACTAACTCAGTGATTTAACAGAAAGTGGTCTATTTAGATTTCTCTTTTCTTAAATTCGGACAGCTGTATATGGTGGTCAAAACGGGACAGACCACCACGGATCTACCATATTCCCGTGAGCAATTTTAGATAAACGGGAATGATCCACTAAAACGTCAGTAACTGTTTCTTACATAATTATACATTAAGGTGTTTAGAATGATTGACATATGCAGTTAAGGCAGCTGATTGTAAGCTGAGGCGACCAGAAGCAGCTGCAATATATGTAAATAGTTTTGTAGAAGATTCATTAAGTGACCATTATAAACAGGATAGTGGGAAATGGATTGTTGGTAAGAGAGGTCTTTTATTGCGCTAGGAATGTAGGAGTTTGCACTGTGGGTAGTGACATATATATAAAATGCAAAGATGCAAGGGATTGGAAACGAAAATGCTGCTAGGTTACGTAGGACCTGTAAATAATCTGATCAGACTTAATGTCTCTGAAAATCGACTTTTGGACGATGATTGCATGAGTATGGAAAGACGAAGCCAGTTCCAGGCTCTCGGTAGTCAAGGAGAAAAAAACGAACGAGAGAGGACTAGGAGAGACACAGCATCCACGGAAGCAGGACTGTAAAATGATATTAGCCGATACTTTAAATATAAGTTTAAATGATATATCTAAAAAGGGATGTGACCATCTGCTATATTTCTTCAAATCTGACCCATTTATTGAGATTAATAGAGATTGCTCTCCTGTTCATGTCACATCTTGTACGAGGCTCTCATGCTGTTCTCTATTTTGTTTGTTTTGACTTATTCTTGTAATGCATGGCTAAACTTGAATGGATTTGAATTATTCACCTTTTTACATTGTGTTGAGCTGCTTTCTTTTCTAGATGCCTTCCAACAAATCGGTACGCATAAGCCAGTATATAATTAATGGTTCAGGTCTGCAATATACAAACAGTTTATCTAAGACGGTCTGATGTTAATCATTTATGAACGATTTCAGAATGATGACTGCATAATTCAAATTAGCATCCCAATTTCTACCTTGCAGTTAATCAGTGAGGTAGTAAATTTCCCAAAAATGTTAGCCAACCAATTAAACTCGATGAGACTCTCAAAGAGCTCGAGTCCCCCACCCCCCTTCCCCCTCGCCCCTTCCCCCTCGCCCCAGAAGTGAGTCAAACTTCAGAATGCATCGAATATCGTTGAATGCTACTGATATTAATTGCAACTTTAAAAGACATGGAGATCCGGCGGCGAAATTCATTCATATTTTCCATTAACGTTCCTCTAATTTCGTATCCCGCAGAGTACATTTAAACAAAAAAGCTTTTTAAAAACTTCACGAGTCGTTAATTTCAAACTAGTTGACGCACTGCCCGGCACGTACTTAACAAGTGATGAGGACGAAGTGTAAAAAAAGAGTCGCACGTCTCACTTCATTGATTTAAATAAACAAAAAGTGATCGTGCAAGAGTTACTATGGACTGGTTGGAAAATTTCCCACAATCCTGTTTGAAGAGGAGAAAAATTGATCGCCTTTTTCTCTTGAAGGTAGGTCATGCTTGAAATTTTTCTTAATTAACTGGTATTTGGTTACGAGAAAAAGAAGCACCATTAAGTCTTAAAACATCTTTTGTTGTATATTTTTTCTTTAATTTACTAAAACGTTATGCCATTTATATCCGAAATAGATATATCAAACGCGTTAGGAAAGTGAGTGTTGCTGAAATATTACCATGTATCAAGCATATTTGGGGCACTATTACCCAAAAAGGAACCAACCATGAAGTGTTCACAGTGATTGTTAGTGAGCTAAACAAGTCAATCACTGATGTAATTTCTAGTACCCAAGTACTAGTTGCAACATCGCTGAGTTACTACATAGACTATAGACATGTACTTTTGAACTTTGAGAGTACTGTATAAGTGACGTGCATAAGGCTCGTCATTTGAACTTTTAAAATCACAATTGAAAACCATCAGTTACATCAGTTGATCTCTATACATTCTAGAAATCCGTTCAAATGCTTCAAAGCGGATTTTTTAACTTTCCCCGGACATTTCTATATCATTTGTCCATGTTTCGAAAATTTCGGAATTTTTGGTTGAATTGAAAGCGCCCAAGATTTTAGAATCTTTTTTGCGAAGGCAGGTGGCAGGCAAGAAATCGTTAATTGAGAATGTTGTCGTTATCTTCCAATCATATTCTCAGAGCTACCATCAAAAGGAATGCGTAACTATTGGTAAAGGAATTTGCGCCAGCATATGTCAAGTCATTACATGTACTATCAGTTTAAGTACTAAAAAATAAATTTCTGTATTTCCGAACAAATTGATATAACGCTACGTTGGGGTCCCTGTCTGATTAATTTTACGTGTTTACAGTTTGCTTTCATTACTGCGACATGATCCTAAAGGCTTCTTCTGTTCTGTTTGTATTACACGCAAAACTCACCATGGGGAATCACAGGCATGTTATCAGGCAAATCGATTAATATATGATGTCTGCAAAGGATATTCTCAGTTGGGTACTTGGGTATTAATTATTTCCTGATTTCTATAGTTAACTGAGCTATTCATTTTTTTGAAACAGATGCTTGTCTTGATAGTTGGCGAGACGTCAGCCTCTCTTCGACTGCAGGCATATAAAGTGCCCGGCGGGCCCCTCTTTCCAGGGTAGGCAAATTATTTATTTTAACAATATAACACTAGATTAAAACGCTCAGTACCTCAAATCTTACGGCATATTTAAAATCCTCATCTTCAAAGAAGCGCGCTCTGTATAATAAGCGGCCACTTCAAATGTGTTTTTGTCCCCATAATAATAAGCTTTTAATGGGTGCTTTATTTGGACTGGAAGTTTAAGTGTGCGAGAGGCGCGTGTAAACATGAGGCGTGTGTACACATGAGGCGTGAGGCTGGTTTTAGGAGCCTTAAAGGAAAACGAGTGCTGCGATTATGCCGATTGTATTGTAGGTAATAAAACGATCCTGTTTGCAGCTATAATCAGGCAGGCTTGAGGATGAAATAACTCAATTGAATGTTATTACAATTTCCTTTTTTGCAGCAAAACGACCTTTGTTCAGTCCACTATCTCATATAAGTACCCAGCACTTGCCAACACAACAGAGCTGGTTTTAGTGTTTAAAATGCCGAGTTTCGTTGTTTATGAACAATACAGTTCAAACGGATCCCTTTCCCCCGATGACGTCACTGAGTCACAAGATGGTAACTTTCGCTTCGTGACGTTTAAAGTTAGTAAGTTTTAAGTCTACCAAATTGATTCTTCCTCTTACCAACTAAAACATGAAACTGTAACCCCATCAAATATGAACTTTAACGACGTTCCATTTGGTATTTCGAAGACCCGTAAAGGAAATGATGTTACTCAACGGTCGATAGCCTGCGATTAAGCAAAGGATGACGGTCGCTTCTAAAAAGCTATGCAGCGTTTCCTCTCACAACTAGCGAGCAAGTAATCTCGACCGGGCAAGAAACCGCCATTTTGCCTGCTCGGGTAGCCAATCACAGCGCGGGATTCGGTTCATCTTTCCCGCTCACGAAGCAAGCCATATAATAAGAATGGATATTGCCCTGTGTTTTTTTGCATGTTTATGGACCTACACTCTTTCTCGGTCCATAAACACCCCAACAAAGAACTTAGCCAATATCAAGGCAACTTGACCGAACAAGCTCTGTTAATAACCCATAATGCGATACTTCACTGTGTCATTTTCAACAGTTCAAGAGACTGCTGACCTCTGAGCATGTGGGCATACAAGTCGCAGTTCACGTGGATCAAGACGATGGTTTTGATGACGGTTCATTTCATAACGCGCCGTGTGTGGTGAGCCTCCGATACCAAAATGAAAATCTGTGCGGATCAGTTACTCTAGAACAAACTGAGGTGGCCATGACTCAAATCTCATTCTACAGTCCAGGTAAAACATTTACGTGACAAAGAGGACCCTAAGGCAAATAATGGCTACCTCTTTCAAATATGCAGGTGTTCTGATGCGTACCTGATTGCTCACGTAGACAATATGCTCCTCGCTTTCTTTTTAATTGGAATTTTTTTAGTATAAACCGGCCTAAGTCTATTCATCCTCTTGAACTTGCTTGGCTACCTCACTGTTGACTGTATGTATTGAACGACAGTCTCTGTGAGGTAGGCAAAGGCTAGCCCCGCCACCCATTTCTCTCGCTCAAATTCGGGAACGGCTAGAAAGCTGTAAAGGCTCTAAGTACGCAAATGATACCCAGGCTAGCCGCTTACGAAAGAGAGATCTTGTTAGCGTCCAACCAAGGAAAGAAGAGCTTAGACAATATTTTAATGTCCTATTCATCTTTCTCTTGTAGAGTGTGACGGTTTTGGGCCACTCGATCATTTATCCGGAGGAACGAAAGATAGCCAAATAACAGCATCCTCTAGTAACATCAGAGACTTTCTGCCTTACAGTGCAAAATCTGAAGAAGAACTCAGTGGTTGGACGCCACTCAGGAACTCTGGGCGAGACTTACACACAGTCCATTTCATACAAGTTGATCTGAGATATGCGATTCAAACTAAATTTGTGGTAAGTATTGTCCAGACTACACTTAGACTTGTAAAACTTGAAAAAAAAGTTGTATTTTATCTAAAAACGTGGCCAGCAATCCGTCAGTCCTGGCAGCCAGGACTGCAGATCCACCCAGCCTGCTTGACAGGCGTTCAAAGAGGAGACTGAAGGGGAAACAAGAAGCGGATCCCTGAGCCACGCAAGCTAAGCTAAGATCACTATGGGATAAGGCCACGCCGCTTTGTATTTTATCGTTATTTATGTTGCTGTTAGGGCACTGAGTCATATCAGTTTAAAAATTTGTTTACACTCAATGAGAAAACCTGTGTTTCCGTATATCCACCCCACTCCCTCGAAAAATCGATTTTTCAAAGGTGGGGGAGGGGGCGGATTTATACAATCTATCTCCTGTTGTCAAAGACGTCCAGCGACGCTGTCTTGAGGCTCAATCAATTCTCCAATATTCAAAATTTTCCTAGCTTGCAAGCTATTGGTTGAAAACCATCTTTGTGGATTTTCCCTTTTGAAAGAGCTACACACTTTGGCGTCCAATTCGCTCCAACAGTAGTTCCCGTTATATTGCGGATTCCTTTCCACTTCAATTCAGGCATTTGCTATGCTCAGTCTCGTTTATGATAAGAAATTTTGGGTAATCGGCCAAATGTTTTTGGACTCTTGAAATCACGGGTTTTGATAATGGAGTGTCACAGATTTCCAAGTGTGAGTTCAAGATATCGGGCAGTGATTTAACAAAGTTCCTTTTGTACCTTACGGAGTTGAGCTCCATAAACTTGCCAAGAAAAGGACAAGGACAATATTCAGCCATCTTGACGAGACAAGCTTGGTTAATAAAGGATTCATTATTGGGCTTTTAAGGGAATTTTTTGCCGGACACGGTGGGTAGTCCCAAGCGGGAAAGATAGTGCTATCCTATCCGCGCACCATTGTTTTACGGATGGTTCTTCATGTGTCCGCTGAGGGATGAGGGAATATTCATAAATTACAAAAATTTTGGTTGAATGAGCTTTCCCCCTCCTCTGATTGATGTACTTTATAATTATACAAAGGTCTCTCATAAGACACAAACCAACAATAGTAATCTGAGAACATTTTTGGTTAATGTTGTAAAAAATATTGTAGTTGTTCATCGTGTTGAAGAAAATAACAAAAAAGGATTATGGTTTGTCCGCGCGAAAACAGCAACGATCAAAGTAGGTCAATCAGAACTGTTGAAAACCAACCAATCGTAACCACTCGACATACTCCTGTAATGAAAACTTCCATTATACAATCGATCCGAGAATCATGTGACCACATCGTGAGCAAGGATAGTACAAGAAGTTAACATTTTTGGTGTTTTAAAATGTTTTCTTTTTAGTACAGTTTACTTCGGACAGGCGTAGCCCAACGCAATTATTTACAATATCGCTTTGAAATTCCTTTTTTTACTTTCCTGGCTATCTACATTTTGTCGTGAAATAGATAAGTTAGCATGATGTAACATGACTTACTGAAATAATTTACTTTTGCAGGCTGCAGTTCAAGGTCTGTCTCCAAAGATTCCAACTGACAAGTTAGTCTTAGTTCTTAGTGAGGATGGAGTGGAGTGGACAGAAAAGAAAACTGGCATTGAAACAGGGGTAAGGAAAGTGAGAATTTAAAGCAAACTGAATCAAAATCCCAGGAGGACTCGCCTATAAAAATACGCCGGGGGAGGGGGTGCTCGTCGGAAATGTGGTACCTGATGGGTACCGGCTAAAAGGTACGACGATTACCCCTGTTATTTTCCTGTGGGAAAGCAACAGATTACGATCGACAGATCAACAGGTATTTAGTTTTTAAATTTCAAAGCTCTTAGGGAACCACACAATGCATGACCTAGTGACGTTTAAGTTATGGGAACGAGGTTGTTGAAGAGGTTTTAAATGAATCAGAAGCTGGCCTGGTGCTTGTTTCCGCTCGTATTAACAAGATCGGCAGTGTCGTAACAGCAACTGGCGATTGCTGAGGTCGATCTTTCATTGTAAGGAATAAAACACTAAGACAGTAAATAGTTGATAAGTTCACTGGAACAGGCGCAATGAAAGAACAATTGCTATTGACTTATTATATGCAAAGGTTCTTGCCTTGAACGTCGACTCTCTGTGAATATTCCGACATGACAAGACTAATGTCACAGTAGTTTTCGTAAATATACTTTCAGTGTTTTGTTTTTTGTTCTTTATCCAGTCCCTCTCAAAACTGCGTACGACGTAGCAGCGTAGCAAACTAACTTATGTAAAGTTGTCCTTAATTAAACTTCCCACGAAGAGACACATGAGCAGTACTAACTATTTTTTTTTTTTTTGCATTCTTACCCTGTCAAGGTTGATCGAAGCGCTGGAAGCACTGTAACAGTGATAAAAATATTTAAGTTCACGGCCATTGCCCGTTTCGTTCGGTTCGTCCTTCCTCCTTTTCAGAAACCTGGAGGAGAACAACCTGTTTATAAGGTAGAGTTGTATGGCTGCCCAGGAAAAACAAATGGAAAAGGCAAAAAAGGTGAATACAGTACATGTACAATAGAAGCGAATACACTAGAACTTGAAAGAAAAAGGCATATATCGATCCAAGTCTTGTGTCACTTTACTTTTTTATGCATTAGAATTTTTTGACGAGAAGTTAAACTTTAATGGCCATATCTTTCTCATACACGCCCTACTTTGAAGTGTTAATTAGCGTCCTGAACCGTTCTGATACCAAGCATCCAAACTAAGGCTGACATAACGACAACAACAATAACAAACAAATTGGAACATACTTACAACATATTCCTCTAGCCTGGGCCGGGTTGTTCAAAGCCCGATTAAGCTAACCCAGGATTAGTGAGAATTTTGATTTCAGAATTGTGTTTTTTGTGGTGAGGTTTTGTTTATATTATTTTGTCGTTCAGTTTAGAACTTAAGCAATCTCATGCTACACAAAAGATAAAAAGTGAAAAACATTTTTAAACAAGAAAAATTTATTCCTCGGTTAACTTTTAACCCTGGGCTTTCGAACAACCCGGCCCTGGACTGTAGTCTTGCCGCTTTGGAACGTTTCTAACTGTTGGATAGACAAGTCATATGGGAATGCTCCATCGTGGCACAAACATTATTCTTATAGTTTTTTTGTGTGGTTTTTGCTACAGTTTCAGTTCCCGTGGGAGTAGGAATGGAATCAGGTATTATAACTGATAACCAGCTCACTTCGTCCTCAAATCAAGGCCCTGAATATGGAGCCCAGTACTCAAGATTGAATTCACGGCTAGGGGCAGGAGCGTGGTGCGCGGGATCATGTGACTCGTCTGAGTTTTTACAAATTGACCTGGGTCAAGTCTATCTTATACACGAGGTAAATTGTAACATAACTGATTGATTAATTGTAAACTGATCATGAAATGGAAATGTATCCTCAGATGGTGTTGTTAGTTTAAGCTAACAGAAAAAAGGTGTGACGAGATTCCATGTTGTGTTTCAAAGCAAATTCTTTGAAGCAACACAAGAAAGCTAACGAGTTTTAAAATTTTTTCTTGGGTGGCTTAGTTAGGAAGAAAGTAACATTCCTTAAAGTACAGTTAAAGCCCATGTGAAAGAACCTAGTGGTTTAAGAACCTGCTGCCAGAAATGTTTCCATTTTAAAACACAAAAATATCACAACCCACCAAGGAAGATCAAGCCAGTTTTTATATGTGGGCTACAGTTAGATTATGAACTCTTGTTATAATATACATTCTGTAATAAGTTGTGTTAGGCTTATCATAATACAGCTGTGAATAAATACTGTATATTTAAGGACCAATAATTAACAACTATATCTCCTTCGTAGAAATTAAGAACCTAATAAAAACCTACTAAGCCTAAATTTCCTGAATAACTACCTCAAAATACAAAAAATGTAGGCCCTTACACGGGGGTTTTACTGTTATTGACAATACCATTTTGTGACTCTTTACATGAAGTTGGCAGTACAAAGCAAACATGACGATTCAGGAGACACAAACTCTGTGTTGTCATTCTACTTTGAGTACAACGCTGATGGAGCACTGTGGGAATATGTTAAAGCTAATGGAGCAAACAAGGTACCGAGTTGAAAATGTTTCGTGTACATTTCCCATAAGGCATCTGAGCTTTCTTGTTGCAGCCACTTGAACATTTACACATTTGAACTACACCACTGGCAAGTTATCGAAAATCACATTTTGACATTTTAGCTGGCGACATAGTGGAATAAACGTTTTTCCTGAGGCATTTCATGCTGTATGTGCTGTAAATTTCTTCAGGATAAAGTCACTAAAAGTCAGTTACTAGTTGCTTCTTGATATCATGTTTCTTCACAAGCGTCTGGTTACTTTAGTATACTTTAAGAATTAAAACCCAACAAGTATAGCATTCCAAACATTTTTCTTCCTGTACTAGTCGCAATTTTGGTTCATATTGACGATTCCCGTAAAATAAAACAATCAGACTTGTTCTTTTCTGGGTTTCTTTTTAGCTTTTCGTGGGAAGTCCTGTAAGAAACCTGGCGGTTCGACACAAACTGTTGTTCCCAGTTCACGCGCACTTTGTTCGCTTTCGACCTCAGACGAACGAGTGCACCAACATGGCGTGTATGAGAGTGGAAATCTTCTGGTACCCAGACCCCGGTAAATGTAAATAAATAGAAGTTGTTGTTCCTTGAATGGCAGCTCTAGACTGTACTGAACCATTTCAAATCAATACTTTCCAGTAAAAAAGGCCTTTGCGTTTTTTACTCTATAACTCACACAAAGAACATTAGTTAATGGAATCGGAGAGACGATGTTTCTTTGGCAAATCAGCTGCAAAGAAAATGTAAAGCAGAATGTTTCCGCACTATATTATCTATGCATTTCTTGCAGATCCTGAGAGTCCAGTTATTTTCGCACGAAGTTTTCTGTTGGAAGGATCTACCAATACGATGTTTGCTTGTAAAACAGAAGTGAAAAAGTAGGAAACTGTTTGGCTAAATCACATGATTTGTAATTGTGTACAATGATGTATGTATATATGTTAGGCCTTTCAACCTCCGTGAGAACCTCACCATCCTTAAGGAATGCCGAAGCAAGCTTAAATGCTTAATCTTCAAATCGTTATACATTCGAAAGTAAAGACCGAAATTGAGCACTCAAGCGGACTCGATTTGCGATAAACGATTTGCTTAAATTTAAATACACGCTAATCATACTTTTTAAATTATGTATTTTTCTTTTTCACACCTCTAGTTTTGTATATATTTTTCCACATTCCACTTTTGATAATGATGACCTGAAGGCAATGAAACATCAAGTTAAATTTTTATCGTTAATTTTCTTGTTACAATGTTTTCCAATTTATTATTAGATATTTATAATGTTTTAATAAATTTAATATTTTCAATTTACTGACCTGTACTGTAATGACCAAACCTGGTGGACGCAACAACAATATCTGCAATTTCACAGAGTTTAATTTATGAACAAATTAAGTGTATTTCTTGCTCAGATATGAAAGTCATTGCAAAGGAAGCAACGACGGCGGTGAAACTTGGAAAGGTAAAGACTATATACATATGTTAATAAAATGCGATTCAATAATTTATCTGAAACAGTGGATCGGGGCTGACAGGTCGCACTTGAATCACACTTATTGTAACGATTGATTTGAAAATGACAGGCGTGTTGTCGAATCTGTGCGTTTTAAACGCAAGGTAGCGCTTTTCTCTTCTAGTCTAAGACATTAAATCATCGCTAACATGATTTAAAGTGTTGTTTCTAAGTAGCTTTGCGTCATGTTTCGTCTCAGTGTAACACAATGCCCAATTTTCCGTGTAACATGACAGAGAATTACTTCCTCTTTCCTGGAAAAGGTCGTGAGAATGGGACACTGGGGACGAGCCAGGAGAAAATTAAAAATATGAAGCTCTTTGATTGCTTTCAGGAAAAATATCATGTAAAGAGGTTCTTAGTTCTTAGTGTTCCCCCTCTGTCCAACAGTTGAGCTCGACGAGGACATTTGCTACCTGTATGTATAATTACCAACAAAGGAAACATTGTTTCATCCTCAGATCTGCATCAGAACGTTCTGATTGTCCTTGCCTATAACCCAATCGATGACGTTTACTACGGTATCTCCACCAACAAAAAGACGTTTCTGCGAAGCAAGTCTTTCCCATTTTCGGCTTGGACTGGAATCTCAAACAACATTTGGTTCAGAGTGAAGGAATCTTCGTCATTGATTACAGCCACTGAAGTACCGTTCATTCCTGCGCTGCCAGGAAATGTGCATGAACCATTTGCAGCCTTAACCCTGCCAAGTCTCGGTGTACCATTAAAGAGGAGACGACGATCTGTTGTGTCTGTTGATATGTGGGGATGTAATTATCTTGCTGTTCTTTATCAATACTCATCATTATAACCGTGTTTAATTTGTAAAACCTATATTGAGCTATTTATCAAAAGGTGAAATTACCCGCCATCCAAAGCGAGTTGGTGAAGCTGACGTTTCAAGCGTTAGAACTTTTTATGAATCCTTCCCAGGAACAATAAAATGGCAGCTGTATATTTTACACCCAAGACAATGGGTGCTTTCCCTTAAATATTATGCCAAACCAACCGGTCAGAGGCCAGTGGGACTACCAGAGGAAAACGGAACGACCTTTTTCGATCAAACTGGGCCAATCAAGAGAAATGCCTCTTTAATCGTTTCCCGAATTTTCTACATAAGTGTATTTTCTACATAAGAGCTTTCCATTTGACTTTCGACCGAGATTGGCGGAATTTTTGACAGAATGGAACCTCGGCACCCAATGTGAACCTTACACTGCCCACAAAGTTCTTAAGTGCTTCACTTGCCAGCTGACAAAACACAATGGCCGGTTTCTTTAGAAACTTAAAACTCTGCATGATGTTCAACTTACTCTTTATCTGGTTTTTTTTTCTAGCTTCATCTCAAGGACTTCTTTTTAAGCCAAGTGGCGAGATTGTTTGGAAGATGGTTTATTCGTGGATCGATTATCCTTACGGTATGACACAATGGTGTGGTTTTTACCACTCTGAGGGTGTTGAAAAATAATTGGAGACGTTGGTTACCCAAAAGGGAGTACTATGATGGATTTAGGTTTACCACTTTGGCTGGCATTGTGTCCCGCCTTATAAAGAAATTGTATCAAAAAAACATTAAGGCCAAAACGGATACGAAGAAATGAAAACAACACAAAAACTTGGTACAATATCGTGCCTTAATTGTTGGTCGGCGGGGATAGGCCCACTAAAATAAAGCCAAGAGAAATCAGTAGCACTATTCTATAGTTATATTCAGAAATTCTTAATATTTATCTTACTGAGTAGTCCATTAACAAGGCTTCCACGTAACTTAATTTTCCTAAATTTAAATTAATCAGCCGCAAATCCGAACTGAAAAAATTATAGATATAAAAAGCGAATGTCTCTCCAACGTCGGAATTGTGATTGCTTAGAGTAATTTAGCTGCAATATAATGAATGGGGGCACTGCATGCGAGTCTTCTAAGGTAATATAGAGCATTTTATACATGACCATATCAAGTAAAATTTCACCATAAGTCACACCATTCTTTCTCTGATAGACCTAAAGGTTGGCTGCTTGGGAATGCCCTGTGAAAATGGCAGATGCTCAAAAATATCCGATGGGGGTTACAAGTGCAGTTGTTTTCCTGGATTCAGAGGAAAGAATTGTAGACAAGGTCAGCGCATTGTAGACTTGAGCATTTTTCCGTTGTTGATTTTACTTTCTCGCAAAATTACGTTCAAATTAAGTTTTCTGATGACGAAGGTTGAAGTTACTCCATTTTGAAGCCAGTATATGATGACACATAACTTCTGGAAGAGCTTTAACTCCCGTGGCTAAAAACTTCCTCTCCCCCGACGACAATTGTCAGTTGTCAAGTTTCAGTTGTTTCGGTATCTGGACATCGTTCCGACAAAAACAGACAGCAAAGACCAAGTAAGGAATGTAGTTTGACTGACATCTTTCAATCTCGTCCTACAGAAATTGATGAATGTGCCAGCAACCCCTGCAAGAATGGAGCTAAGTGCGTAGATCAAGTAAACGGGTTCGATTGCAACTGTTCCCCCGGATTTACTGGAACCCTGTGTGGCATAGGTAAATTATATTTTTCTTAGATCAATGTCTATGACAATTTTTTGACCAATCAGGCTGTCTTTAAGTATCAAGTTGATGACCATGGACGAGACAAAATAAAAGCGACAAGCATAAGTGTACAGCGATACTAAATCTTCTAATCGTATATTTTTTGTTCTAATTGTATATGTAACAAAACTCTCGGTTGTGATTGGTTCTACGCGCTCTTATTTCTCGGGTAGTTATATCACCAGCCTATACAAGCACATATGATTATTTGTTTATTTTTCATACTATCCAAATTAATAATCACACCACACTATCTTACTCTTATCCAAATTAATTGATGATTTTAATACTATCAAAAGTAAAAAAGTAGTTTCACACTTCAATTCGTAACATTAATAGATAATGGTACGTCCAAGTTCAATTTGGAAATAATTGATTTAAAAAAATGGTTTTTTTTTTCATAAGCATAGACGCAATTTGTCAACTTAAACAGACTTTTTTAAATTCTGCCGTTGTGCCATGGCAAATGGCTAAAATCTACACGTTCCCTTTAACAAATAACCTAACATACCTTGTCATAATTTGGTTCCAGTCTAGACCAAACTTCAGCAGTTCCCGTTATATAGTGCCCTTATAATGTAGCACAACCAAAAGCACTGTCTAGAAACATTGTTATGCTTTGTGTAAACAGACATCGATGAGTGTGCTAGCAGTCCATGTGTCAATGGAGATTGCATTGATGGTGTAAATCACTTCACATGCGACTGTCATCCGGGCTATACAGGCCTTCGCTGTGAGTTTGGTAAGACAAGCTAGTTACCTTTTTATGCCTGGTTTTATTGCCAAGCCGAGAAATGAAAGCTTGTGAAAACTCGGCTGTACAGCTGACCCCTGTTTTATGGACACACATGAACGCTGAGATGGAAAGTAATTTTGGTTATTACTTAGCTCACACAAATGATCCACTCATGCGCACACCTCACTGGCACGTAAACTATAGATTTTTTTTGACGAAATTTTGACGTTCTGTTAATTGTCCATCTACTTTGCAATGCGTCGTAACTGTGGGAGAAATTTTGCCTCCTTCCCTTTGTTCGGTATAAAATTCTGTCTTTCCCTTAACTTCTCCTTTACTCTCCCTCCTCCCCCAATAACTAATGTCGAGTCAAGGTGGCACACATAGCATTTGTTTCCGTAACTACTGAAAACCATTGAAGGGATGGTAATTCCTCCCAGCCTTATGCTGGAGCCCCGTTCCATTACCAGCCCCGAGACTGGACTATCCAGGGTACACATGAGTTGATTTGGCAATCTGTCTAAGATAGCCAAGAAAGCCCGACTTACGATCTCTGAGCGGACTCACAGTTTCTCACTAGCTCATCATCAACCCCTGCACCCCAAAACTTTAACTAATAAATCCAAGCAGAATCTATTTTCGTTTTATGTCCATTCTACATTTGCCAAAATATTGTTCACTCTTTAAATTCATCAGGCTTTCGGTAAATTTAATCGATTTACCTTGTTCACAACAACAGTGAATACTACGACTTCTTTATTGGCAGGGTATCATCTGTTAGGAATTATCACCTTCACAAGGACTTGGATATCAATAGAATAACTGACATCTGCTTTTATGTTTGACAGATATTGATGAATGCGCCAGCAACCCATGCCTCAATGGAGGTACATGTGTGAATGAAGTCAACAAGTTCACATGTAATTGTATACCTGGATTTACCGGACTTCAGTGCGAAACAAGTTAGTTATAAATGCACTTATTGTTACTTAAGAAATAGAAAACATGTACCGTGTTACTATCGAGTTATAAAAACACATATTTGTAGAACATGATATATTGGCTCATAACCCATGATGCCTAAGCCAATGAAAACTCTCGAATTGCATTACCCAATGATACAATTTTTAATAAAGTAAAAGATCCGCGCGTAAAACTTTGGTTATTTTTTGTAAATAAGATATTGACGATTGTCCAAGTAACGCGTGTGTCAATGGATATTGCGTGGATGGCGTGAATGAATACACATGCAGTTGTTATCCTGGAAACTCAGGTGTACACTGTGAGTTTGGTAAGTAGGTATTCATCAGGGTTGGTAGAGCAGTAGTGAGACAATAAATTGAGAAAATTCTCTTTTTTAAACTACTTTGGAAACGCGTAATCAAAAAAAAAAACTTAAAAAGTACAAAATTACACTCAGTGATCCATGCCTCGGTTTGCACCCTTCTTCTTTCCCTAGATTCCCTTAAACACGCATTCCTAGCTTGCTCTGTCGCCGATGACAACGAACAGAAATCCTAATTTAATATGACAATAAAGCAGCAAATCATTTAATGATTTTAACTAAACTCGGGATTGAAACGTCTACTATGGTGGAAATTATCCAAAACACTATCCAAATTAATTCCACTTTCCACTTTTATTATATTATTCAAATTAATATCATGGGTGACAAATTACTCCTTAATTTTGGCGCGAAATTTCAGCCGTAATTTATAATTTCACATGTGA
>OMLO01000769.1_pt1 | contig 22631 bp, 11 predicted proteins | sample 1674811 | NCBI WGS metagenome assembly OMLO01 (sample SAMN06265003, study PRJEB25207) | coral metagenome | isolation source: Coral host | place: Mexico:La Bocana,Puerto Morelos, Mexico | collected 2008-11-13 | reverse complement strand
TAACAAACGAGGCCGGAACAATAGTTTTGTTCGTTCTTATTAGAGATAAAGCAATTACCTTCTTAAATAAAGCACAAAAATAACCCAAGCGATAAAAATAGCTGTGGCAGCTACAGCCTTGAGACTGTAGGCGGATCCGTTTTTATCGTTGTATAAAGCGCCATACTGAAACATGTACACAAGACTGGTCATGTACAAAAACCATTCCATCCAGTTATCAATCTTCAGTAGATATTTGAATTTCTGAAAAAAAGTAAAAAAGATACAAAACAGCTCGCTAACAGCATTCAAGTGAGTTTAATTTCGTTTATGTAGTGAAGAAATCTTGCTCAAAACTAAAACTCAAGCAACACCGTATGTTCTATCACAAGAAACGGAAACAACACAATCAACCAGAGAGAACACGAAGCATAAATGCGAAATCGACTCGAAGCGCGGGAAAATGCATGAGACCTTTCCGCGAATGACTTTGGTCTTGCATCTGATTGGTTCAGTATGTTGCGGGAAATTTTGTTACAAGCAAACACTAAATGTAGAAATATAAAAACAAAGTAAGTCTGGATTAATTCCGACGCTCTCTTATGTAAAGTATATAGAGAATAGTACATGGACGCGCGGAGATATGGAATTTAACTTCAAGCCCTGTTCAAATTCCTTGTCAGCGACTTTTATAACTTATATACTCGTTTCTCTTGGTCTGATTTACAGCAGTCTCACCTCGTCCCATATTTGGAAAATTTCTTTAAGCAGATGAAACAGACTCATGACGACAATCGTGAAGCGTGGAATATCCAGGAGAGTATTCTGCTGTTTGTCGTTGTTCTCCAGCAACACGGTCATAGTGGTCAGCATCACCAAAAACAAAATATAAAATCCTAGATTCATGACGTAAGCCTTCCATCCCACGCTTCGCCTGAAATATGGAACAAAATATTGTCATGAACTGCTGTTTGGCTGCTGTTTGACATGCCTCCGAACTTTTTTAATTGATCTTGTTCTTTAAAAATAAAATGACTGTTTGTGCAAAGATTTCCTCAATTTTAAAGACGCGATATCAGCTAAACTCTTTAGAGACACAATTAGCAATCAAGATCAAAAGCTACGCCCGCTCCTACTCCCGTGAATCACGTGTTTTAAAAACAACCGAGTACGCCCATTACAGTTGCCCACATGTAAAACGAACAGGATGAATGGATGAATAATCGTTATATATAGTTATATATAGAGAGAGTCATTGAAAATAGTTGTTTTAATTTCTTGTTTTTACTTTGCATTCTTTTTGCATTCTTTGCGTTTCTTTAGTTATTTAATATTCTGCAAAGTTTCTACACAATTCAGTTACTGTACTGCAACTGTCTCAACTCAATGAACGATCTATCTACATTTATCCAGACTAAAGACAGAGATTTCGGAGACATGGAAAACTACACGCGATACGTGTGACACCTTAAGAGAGGAATTTAGATCAAAATTTACAAAGCTAATAAAGCCAGTGCTAAGGGGCATACTTAATTTTTACAACTAGATTGCGAGCTCAAGATATCTGAGGTGACAATTGATGAAGCCGAAGGCCTGTATCTTACACAACATTTTTTCCATTTTCCTAAACTTCCACTCATGTTTCTGTAACTCGATAGACACTGTAAAAATGCTTTTTATTTCTTAAACTAATTGTCTTTCCAGCAGAAAATAAGCTTATAAACCTCTCCCGGTTATTAGCCCATGTACCTGTAAACAAAATCTTACTTGGAATTATAAGTCCCCCCGGATTTAAGTTCTCCTCTAGTTTAAGATAAAATGTAATGGATTTATTAACCCGTACATGAAGGTCGTATTACGATCGACATTTCGAAACAGTTTTTGCCGTTTATAAGCTCTCCTCGGATATAAACCTCTCTGATTATGAGCCCATCCAACACTCCTAACGAAGTTGTATGAGCCCAGGGCTTATAAGCAACAGCTTACGGGATAATTATTTCTGATTTGCTGCTGTTTGATACTGGAATTGAATCCTAAGCTGACATTAAACATAAAGTCTCCTGGTGACTACATTTTACTGTTCAGCTGCATCCGGGACATCGTATTGTCTTACCATTTGATGTTCATGATGGCGCCTGTCACAGGATGTGACAAACAGCTTACTCGCTTATATTTGACCATTGTCTGTAAAGAAATTAAATTAACACAAAACCACGTAAGCGTGCTGTGATTGGTTCACAGGTCCTCAAAGCGAGGTTCAGATATACTTGGAGGTACAATGCAAGTGAATGAGAGAAAGAGAACGGAGGATATTGGTTCATTGGCAAAACTGAAGCCAACAACAACAAGAACATCAACAACAACTTTATTTGTACCTAGCATTTACATTTTTAGTTTAGTTAATAATAAGTTACAAAAAGGAGAGTACTGGTTGCCCTAAATAAGAAAGAGAATTGCCATTTCTGAAGTCATGATGATTATGGCCTTAAAATGACTTAAATTTCATCACCTTGACGATTCAGGTTTGTCTTCAGAATTTTGAAATAGTATTGAGTAGTAAAGGCAAACACGGCAGAAAGAAACAAAATTCTTAACGTGATTCTAAGGAGTGGGATGGGAGTACTCATGGGTTTTGAGGTTCGAATTGTTTGACACCAAGAGACAAGCACGTGATAATTGTAAAACATTCACAGTGTTTTATTCCCTAAAACAAAGTACACCACATTCAATAACACTATTTATTATACGACTAGCTCCGCGAGCGGGCAAGATGAACCGAATCTCGCGCTGTAATTGGCTTCCCGAGTGGGCAAGATGGAGCTATCTTGCCCGCTCGGATGTCCCGCAAGGATAATTTATCATGTTTTGGTGTTTTATCCCATATAATAAATCCTTTATTGACCAAGCTTGTTCTGTCAAGATGACTGGATATTGGCCTCGTTCTTTTTTTGCGTGTTTATGGACCGAGACGAAGTCGAGGTCCATAAACACGCAAAAAAAGAACTTGGCCAATATCCAGCCATCTTGACCTCGCGCTTGCTCAATAACCCATACGTCGAAATAATAATAACAATAGTGAGCAGCCATTTCAGACATACAACCTTGTCAACTTGAGTATTGTTCGGGTTCACACTGACAACAGACAAGAATTAATCTCAGACTTTAGTCCGCTCCCCTCTCCCCATCCCCAAATAACTCAGTGATGTCCAAAAATGCCACCGAAAAAATACGTGTCAAATTATTTCAGATTTGGTTTATTTACACCGCCAAAGTCACAAGACTATGACAAGTCTATTTCCCAAATGTATTTACCTGATCCTTCGTTCAGTTCCAGTTAAACCAACCAAAACTGAACGTAACTGGTGTACATTTCACTTCGTGCTTACTCTTTTCAAAAGACACTTATCGAGGAACCAATCAAACTTACATGTAAACTGTCCAGATATTTCTTTGGATCATGTTTCCTGAGATCCGGCATGCCTTGCAACAACATGAAGTCGTACGTTACCTAGAGACGGAAAATATACGTTCGATGGCCTCAGTGGGAATTAATATCACCAAGGAGATACTATCGTGAAATGCGTCATATTCTCCTGACGTGGAGTAAGTAAGGAGGTCCTGGTAAGGAGTACTATGAAACAAGGTAAGAGGATTTCTGTGCTGACATAAGGGACGCGTCCTCGAAACAAGATTACAGAATAAGCATCAGTGTTGGAATTCAATTGCAAAGAATGATTTCCAGAAAATTCGTGCTCGTTATCTTTATTATTATATGACTAAAAAATTACTTCATTGTGAGTGGCTGAGCCAGGCCAATTTATGCAAATTATCGCACGCGTATTCGTAATTCCGTAGTCAAACATTAAATGAGTAATCGTTTGAAAGCTCAATCAATTACGGATTTACACTACTTGTGATATTTGAATTTTTTTTTCAAATATCACGAGTAGTGTAAATCCTTAATTATACTCGAATTCATAGATTAGGTATTCTAACGCTGGAGACTTACCGAATAGTCTTCACTTTTCTCTTTATCACCGGATTCTTCAACACTTTTATCAAGAAATTTCTGAAAAGTAAAACACAAAGACGCCACTAATGACTTTCAATCAACGTTGTTATTTAGTTAATATAACCAAATTACGTTGTTATTTAGTTGTCTGACATATATCTAAGACGACGAATATTGCCATTCGCCCGTCAGTAACCAAACTAAACACTGACTAGCCATGTATTATGAACGCTATTTCACGCGCGCTAGCTATTGGTTGGACGTTTCAGTCGTTTTTTCCGACGCTTTAGTACGTGGCTCGGACCATTTCTACCTAGAGGGCTTTCTTTTTCGTTTCTTGCGTGTACTTGTATGCATAATGGGGAAGCCGGGAACATTATTCAGTTTAAGAGTTTAGCTCTGAGATGGAAACACTAATTTCCATTTTGAAAACACAACAGAGGTTTTTTTGTGGCCACCCTTTAATATTTAAATTATGCACATCAAACCTCAGCAGCCAGCGGCATCTTTATAATAAGTCGTTGAAGTTGAGTTAAGCCTTCTTCGACGTGATGACACATTTCTCTCCACCTGCAAAAAAACAAACCGTAATTAGATAATCGTCGTTTATAGTTGTTTTTCTGCTTCATAAGGTGAGAGAGAGAAGACTAAGTGAGGGTACTGGATAGAAAGAAACGCTTGGGCTCTCTGGGAATTCAGCTTCAGGTACAGCTTGACAAAAAGATGAAGAAAATGGGAGAATATTGATCGGCGTGGCTTAATTTTAATTTAAAACAAGGAAATGTTCCTCTTAATTGAAAGGGTCCTTATGTTATAAGTGGATAATAGTAACTTGATAGGATAAACCTTCAGTTTTCATATTTGACTTATAAAATCCTGTAGACTTCTGGATAATCAACTATAACCCTCAAAAATTACGGACCGACATTAGTGATACTACGCAAGGCTTCATTATTTATTTTCTCAATTAATATCTTCCTTATAATTATTCTCCTCTTGTAAGCGTTATTGCCACCAGGTTGTACTTCAATGATCCATAATAGTCCACATATTATGATCACATATCAAACTAATCGTACCATCAGAACAGTCCACTATCTCACCGTGTGTGTTCTGCTATACACGTGACCACCGGTTCTTTGCCAGCCTCAATCGCAACATCCAACGCATTCTGGTTGTAAGCATTGTACGTCACGTTCTGAGCTTCATGGGATAGGAGGTACGTCACTAACGTTGCATGACCATTTTTGGCTGCCAGGTGCAAAGCGGTGTCCTGAGAGGGGAAGAGAAAGTAAAGAGCTGCACTAAGGTTTTTTACATTTGTATTTTAAACACCTTTGCTATTGCTGATTTTCAAATAGATTGAAACTATCGGCGGATAACCTGTAAAAAAAATCCTCTTAAAATTTTCACACGTTTACTGAGCTAAAACAAACAAGAAAAAAACGGGTAGGAACGACGAATTTGAAAATGTCCGCTAAATGTTAGTCAGATCCACCTCTCTTTTAAAAGCTTCAAGTGTCATATCGAACGATCTTCAAAACCCCTTTGTTCTAACATGGCACTAAGGCTTTCTGCCTCACTTCTATATTTGGTCTTGTTTTCTTTCAAAGGAGAATTACAAAATTTCCAATTTTGCTCAGAAAGCCTCGGTCTACGTTAAAATTAGTTTATCGAGAGCACGGGCTCGCAGTTCATCACCTGGTCAGCGTTATCTTCCACGTTAATGCAGTTAGGATTTGAAGTGCAGATCAACTGAACACTCTTTAGTGATCCTTTAGCTGCAGCGAAATGCAATGGAGTTCGACCATCTGTGTCCCTGTGGAAGTACAGTTGAGAATTATAATAAACGATTTACACCATTTTATGGGTCTTAAGTGATGGACATAAGTAGATTTGAACGTACCTACGATGGATGGAAACTAACAACTTAATACTAGAAGGCAAAAGTTGTTCGATTGAAAGTAACTTGGTCTAACGAGTGATAAACTTTTAGTGCTGGCCAGTTCAGTATCATTAATGAAAAAAGATGTTTGTCAAGGTAGCGTTACAGGTTATATTTTCAATATTGAAAACCATTACACGAGCCACCGTTCAATGCGAGCACTTAGCAGGCTTCTGCAGTGCAAATAGAAAGAGCATAATACCTTATAAGATTAAATTATTTTAATTAGAAGGCTAATATACCTTTCTATAGTAGCTCCTCTGTCTAGAAGAAACTTGACAACCTTGTCTTGTCCGTTAGAAGCCGCCAGGTGGAGTGGGGTGTGGTCGCTTAAGTTTCCTACATTCATCAAACGAGTCTGCCGACCTTCCATCAACTTTTTGACAATAGGTAGCCAGCCATGACTAAAGATATCAAGCGACAACAACGGGTGAGACGAAAAAAGATCTCAATTTCTTAAATTATTGATTCACTGCTTATCATCGTAACTGTTCGTACCTGGCAGCGAGGTGGAGTGGAGTTTCCAGTTTATTGTTCTTCAAACTTGGATCTGTGCCGTTCTTCAGGAGTAACAGCACACTCTACAGAAAAAATTCCAGTTAAAGTCGAGGGTTTTATGCTTGAGATTTTCTTTACCTTATGAAGATTTCAAAAGACAGCGAAATGCAAACTCTGCTTGAGAGTTAACTATGTAAGCAAGTGATTATCACGAGTAGGGGCATAACGCCTGGTGTTCTTGGGCAAGACACTTGACTATCTACATCCAGGTGTACAAATGGGTAGCGGCGAATTTAATGCCAGGGGTAACCCTGCAATGGACTAGCATCCCATCCAGGGGGGAGTAGAAATATTCCTAGCCGCTTTATGCTACAGAAACCGGGATAAGCTCCAGCACCGATGAGCCGCTTGGCCCGTATGCAGACTTTACCTTTAGTAAGCAAGTAACAGGTATTAAAACCAAGAGAAACATAAAATATAAAACAGAAGAAGTGGTAAAACATTCGAATCAGTAAAACAATAACATCGCCGGGTAATTAGTTTCATAACTTGCTGAGTCACAAACGAATACTCAACGCGAGAACGTTGGAAAAATCGATAATTTTGAATCTGACCTTGAGAAAACCTCCCTGTGCAGCATAGTGGAGGGCTGTAGCTCCTGTGCTGTCCTGCTGGTTCACAAGTTTTAGTTCTTGTACATTTGGATCCTGTATAACAAGTTAAACAAGTCAAAAAACAGGTAGTACAAAGACAGGGATTTTACCGACGCTGTTTGCACGCATACCTGCGAAACATCCCTTGCCCTCCTGTGCATGATCTACGTTTTCGATCCTGACCAAGTTTATTTCGAAAGTTATATGCAACAGTAGCAGTTGGGAAAACGTACCATTTTTCACATCACAACTTACCATTTTTAAATATCGCAGCTTTGTAACTTACATATGTAAACAGCTTGTCAAGAAACACATAACTTTACCTTCAAAAGTCGCTCAATAGTTCTATCTTGTCCTACGGCCCAGTGCAGCGCGGTCCTCTTTTTGTCGTCCTCACAAGTGACGTCAGCTCCGCTTTCTAATAATAGTGATACAACCGCTGAACAGCCATGAGCCGCTGCTAAGAGTAACGGTGTGCATTTCTCACGATCACGTGGGTTCAAATCTACACCCTGTCGAGGAAAATATGTAGCTACAGTATTTCAGGATTGTTGAATGGAACGTCACGACTATACGTATCATTAACGTTTTACAATTTGGATTCGGATTCGGATTCACCAAGACAGTGGTACTTAATTACTAACGGGAACTAATTTAGATGATCTTAATGCAAATTTACAAGAACTAAAAGTTATCTTAAAACTGATTTCGAGTGTTAGAGCACTCCTTAAGAAAACAATTTCCTATTAATAACCATTGATCGATTAATGCGCTTTCCATGATCATCATGATTCAGATTACATTGAGTTTAGTGAATTTAGTGTTGAGCGCAGATTTAGTAGCCCTTCTTTAATAATAAAAACAGAGCAGCTTAAAGGGTTCTCCTTTCATTTTCAGCGTTAAGCTATGCACTCGTAAGAAAGGAGGAAGTAAACAGTTTTTGCGAAAATTAGAATTTTATTGACTTTCAGCCCGCCACTGTGAGCAGTCGGTTTTTTGCATAGTCCTACGCGCGGACGAGAATAAAATGATCGTTCGATTTGTGCGCCGGACGCTACTCTTTTTGTTCACGTCGCAAACAAATCAAACACGAATGTAACAATTAGCCCATTATTCTTAAGCTTGCTGAATAGGGCGGCTCATATTAGGCTTCTGACGCTTCTGTTCAAGGCGTTTGGAGTTTTATTACCTTCTCTGTGAGCAATAATGTTCTCATACTTACATGATCAACCAGAAACTGAACCACACTGGCGTGATTATACATGGAGCATCTAAAAAGAAAAAAATCAACGAACTTCGTAAACCACAGTAAAAGAGCATCCGGGGGAGACGCAAGTACCACCGTATATGGGATTCTAATGCAACATCAAGCCAGGAAAGGCACGTAACTTATCTGAATATGAAAACATTAAAGGGAAACATTCTGAAAAGATTCAAAGCACAAAAAGCTATTCGCATTATTTCGTGAAGCAGTTGAATGAGAAGCTTACAGGATTTCAACCCATGCCCTTAGTGATGCAAGAGTTACCTGATTGCAAATTCTATCGGTCACTCGGGTCAAAATGCGATGAAGGCTGGAGTTTCCCTTTTTCGGCCTTCTCTGTTGCTTCCACTTTTTCAAAAGATAACTACGCCAATGCAAAATAGCCAGTGGGCTGAACGATATCAAGAAACAGGTTGCTATTCGAATTGTTACTGACCTATGCAAAGGTGTCATGACTTCTTTATCCACCAAAGAGTGTTGAAAGGCTGCTGGATCGTGTTCGTATAAACACTGAAGGATTTCTGGTGCACCAAGACGACAAGCCAGATGAATTGGAGTACCACCATCTAACCTCTTTTTGAAAAATATAAAGTTGAAGAGAAAATCAGCTAACCAGAACCACATTCAATGAAGCATGTTAACATTTTAAGGGGAGTGGGCCACGACTCGTTCCTTTACTTCCAAAGGCACTAAAGGATGCTTCCCAATCTAAGATGCTTGCCACACCATACTATGCGGAGACAGACCACTCATTTTGACGCAAACGTAGCTTACTATTTGGTTATGGTCTTTGAGATACATAAAGTTAGACTTACCTTGACAGCTGTTACAGAGCAACTGTGGTCCAAACACAACTTAACGGCCTGAAGTAAAAATAGAGCAAAAAGGGTGCAAAGGTAAATTGTTGTAGCTAGACCATCAAGAAGTTCTCACAGAAAAGAAATAGCTTTTGTTTTTACACGTTACCTTCAAAACACCGCTGTCTATTGCGAGATGTAGCAGAGAACTACCCTCGAAGTCGACGCCATAGATCAGGTCAAGTTTCTGTTTTGTGCTTCTCTGGACTTCGTTACCTGCGATAAAACAAAGATGACAGTTTCAGAACGATAATGGAAAGGACGGGGGGCGGACAACAGAAGCCGAAAGCTTTCCATGAACAAGTCTTGAAATATTTGTTACATTTATCTGCGTCTGACATTTATCTGACTATCGGAACTTTTTCCAAATGATATTTGGTTGTGACGATAAATGAAACGGTAAGAACTCCCATCTTATTGATCTGATCTGGGTATTCTTCATGGCAAGGACTATATCAACGATCGGCATCAGAAGCATTTAAACCCCGATTCGTGTTAATTCTTTTAATATGTTCAGAACAATGCTGTGGTTTTTATTCGACGGATCCGAACCAAGGAGGTTTTTGCCAAAATATGGAATCAGAGGATTGAAGTCAAGCTTGTTTAAATAATGGGTCCTGTCGGCATACACATACCCTCTAAAGGGTGGTAAGAATATTTCATCCATAATCTTAGGTCATGTTTTCTCTGTACAAACTTCATTGGCGTCAAAAAATAAGGTAATCTCGCTCCCAGGGTCCCCTCGAAGTCAGAATCCAAGATAAGGCAGTCTCCGGGACTGCGGCGGCCGTCTTGAATTCTGACGTCAGTGTCCAAGACCCGTGGATGAATGATAAGGCTGATGATGACTTACATTTCTTAAAGAACAAGGCCATGATGTCCGCTGACCCCTTCTGTGTAGCCACGCTAAGCGGTGTCATATGATCCAGTCCTCTGGCTGTAACCTTGGCACCACAGTCCAACTGAGGAAACAGTTACCAAGAGAAACAACATTTCTATTTTGTCGCTGATAGGCAATAGCATTAAGACGATGCATGAAAAGAGAACAGCGCATTTGAGTTAGACAAGACTCTTGAAACTTTTGGACCTCTCCAACGAGCAAGGTCCCGGCACATAGACTGCATTTAAAAACTCAGTTCGCAAAAGTGTCCTTTCACTGGGAGATTGAAGTCCTTGTACGACTTGTGCCTGCGAAGTGGAGGCGCGATGGTCTAATAGGTATGGTGCGTTGGAGCCCGCCGGTTCGAGTTGGAGAGGTTATCCGCGTTCACTGTGCTAGTTCTCGGGTAAAGCGCTTTATCTCACAGTGCGTACTTCCCTTTTCCATTCTATTCAGGACAAACCTAAATTTTTTTTAAAAAAAAAAACCACTTTCACCCGAGCTCTCATACCACACCTACTTAGTGTTACTGGCAGATTATCGACTGGTCTAGCATGTTTTAATGGCATTTTTAATATAAATAGGACCCTACGCGCGCTCTGATTGGTCGAAAACCCATGGCTTTTTTTATCTGTTCATTATGTCGTTAGCCACTTAATACTTACCAGTTTTTGACATATTTCTAGGGCGCATCTGTGTTCTAAATGAGCAGCACTATGCAAAGGAGTGTACTTGTTTCGTCCTTCGATGTTAACGTTGGTTGTCTTGTGATTCAGTAATGCCTGCAGAGAAAGCAGATGCAAAACACATGAGTTGTGAGAAGGAACGAAAAAAGACAAGAAGAAATACGTAATGGTTTAAGGTAGAGCACGGCCTTTACGATTTCGATCACTTCGTTCATCTTATCGTTCACCTGATCGAGCATCCTCAAAAATGTCACTTAAAGTTCATTAATCCTACCTCCACCATTTCAATGTTTCCAGTCCGTACTGCAGCATGTAGTGGTGCCTCCTCCCTGTGGTCTTTAACGTTAGGGTTTGCATGGTTGTGGAGGAGAAATCTCACAGTATTGACCTGCCCTGCTGACACAGCACAGTGAAGCGGAGTTTTGCCATAACTGTCTCTTTTGTCGATATCTGAAGAAGCAGAAGAAATACATACAGGTCTACTGAACGTTGCAATTTGTTATCCCTCATTTAGAACACTTGAACTAAATGACAGAACAAATCTACGAAAAAAAAAATGCTGTTTCTACGATCTTTAAAGGCGAGCGAGGCAGACTTACATCAATCTCCAGCATTATAGATTTCAACTGTGGGTTATATCCTGTTATTTAGGGACTTTTATTAACGTTTTCTTCGAAGGGTTTAAGAAAAGAGCTGCAGTGTTTCTACTGCAAGCGCACGAAAGGAGTCTTTGCCGATAGAAGTGTTACCTTTTCTGTCAACATGTTATATTTGGGTTTTTGTTTGGACATCGTGTTATGGCCTCCTCATATAAAGCTTTGTTTCAGGTATCAACAGCATAGCGGAAAGGATACAAGTCAGTAAAAGAGCTACACATGTACAACGAGTCAATATACCGCGCTCTGACCTTCATTCTGTTGAAGAAGTGCTCTGATCTCCTGCGTGTTTCCTTTTCTGGATAAAGTGTGGATTGTTTCCCTCTCGCTGTCGCCATAATCACCTGACTATAAAGAAAATAATTCCTTCAATTACTAATAAGGCTAAGCTTCACCGCGAGAGAACTAAGCAGTGGTCAAATGGACAGGTTGGTGCAATGGACCTTCGATTGAGAGATCCTAATTTGAATTTCAGCCGTCTCCTCAAGTCGCAAACCGTCTCTTCAAGAGTATGCGACTCCCTAATATATGTTTAAAGTCACAAGACAAAACACAAAAAAGTCTTGGCTAGATATATTTTTTACGAGTTAAGGATAAACGTTTCCATTTTCCACACCTAACGGCTAAATTTATGGCACGGTTAACGGCTAACGGTTAATCCGTTGACATCCTCTTAAAAGATCTTAAAAGAATGGATTAACGTAGAATCAAAAGTGCTGTCAACTAGGGGATGATGTGTTGGATTCTTAAAATTGATTTCCACGAAATCAACAAGACCAGTAAAGAGAATAACATTTTAAACGTTTGTGTTAGCAAAAGTGAAAATCCTTTGCCTGATAAGTATAAAGTCTCTTCTGACTGACACGACCGAAACTTGAGTACGAGCCGAACCCAAACTGATCGTGGCTATTTTATATTTAGTGGCCATCCAGACAGGCAGAAATATATGGCTCATCAACTGATGCATGATATATACCGGTCAACTACTAGCCCTGTACACTCTCATATATATCATGTGAGCAAGTAGAACTGAAATTTATATATCTCTTCCAAAACTCTAAAGATCACTCTCGAGCAGGAGGCTATGATCTTGTCTCGAGCACTTTCGTTAGCTTTCGTTGTCATCTTTTTTATTTTTTCACAAATCAACCCTCGACATCGTCAGTCGTCGGATCCACAATCAGTGTTTCTCTATACACGAGTATTAGAACGGAACTGCACTGGATCAGCCACTTTGCTGTATGTGATCTGCCAGCAGCGCACAAGTGTAGCAAGGATTAGTCTATATTGTTGAGTGTGTGTCAGAAACAAAGATAATTAGAAAATTGATACTTAGCTAGCTAAAGCAACGTCAAGTTAAATTTGAACATCATTATCAGTTGAGCTTAGGTCTAAATCAGCTCTGGAGCTTAAAAAATCTTATGCCGTAGATTGAAAGACAGCGATACTGACTGCATGGTAAGACATCTTTTCCATCTAGCCCCGTAATAAATTATTCTCAGAACACCGGCAGAAAACCGACCGACAATGTACACTGTCGATTGTATTGACAATGAACAGTTTGTCAAACGAAACAAAACGCATGTTACTTGTAACAGACAAAAAGCAAAACAACTGACCAACTCGAGTCACCATAGTGTGAAAAAAGATAGCTGTCTTGGCCGTGATTTTTCAGAATGTCTCAGATGTAAAGATATACCACGTTACTGATGAAAATTACAATGTAATTTCTTGGAATTATTAGATTACCTTGCACCTCGCCGGAATGCACCGTTGACATTTCATGACTTGAAAAAAATTCTCGGCAGAGCATCATCATGAGCCGAGATGAGGGATTTGATTTTTTAGCATTTCTTTTCGTTTTGGTTTAAACAGCAAGAGAATTGGAACATCTGCTGATAAATTTTAATTATTTAAACCTAATATTTTGCTGATAAAGAATAATATATCCACACAATAAATATAAACCTAGTTAATTCTTTTTTTGTTCCAGAACAAAACAACAACTGAAATTTATCTGCTCCCTGTTTTTGACCAAAAGCCTACGGAAGTGGACGAAGTAAAGAAGACTATGAAACTTTTAGTTCTCTTGAAAATCAGAACACCAGTTACATTGATTAATACTAAAAGGAAAACCGCAGACTCGAGGTAACTTACATTTAAATTGGATCATATTTGTCTTGATGAAAGCGTATTGGCTGAAAGCAAACTAACTCCTGCTAAAAGCCAACTGAAAGGGCTTGCTGTCAAACCATTCCAATGATCTAAATCAAAATAATTTGAATTTGACATTGAAACTGCGGTGAAACCTTGGCAAGAACGCAAACATTGCATTGACCACCGCCCATTTGATCAACCTCTGTCTAAAATAACCAAGGGTAATTCGGATTTTTATGTTCTGACAAGTGCACTTGTCAACCTGACATGTTTGGTTGATTATTTTTTTTGACTTGGTGTGTATATGATATTGACCGAGTGTGAGGTCAAGATGGCTGGATATTGACCAAGATTTTTTTGGAGCGTTTATCAGTAGACTGCGCTCCAGCCGAAGTCGACATGAGATGAGGTTCAGAAGTTTGCACCGAAGAAGTTTGGTCAATAGACTATCCAGGACGTTTTCTTGCAGGATCCCAAGCAAAGAAGTCAACACCGTCTTGTCCACTCGGATAACCAGGCACAGAGCAGGATTTGGGTTTTCTTACTCTTTGCATAGCTAGTCATAAAATAAGTATCGTTATTATCACTATTGAAGTACGAATATCAACTTGCAATTCATTGAACAGCTGTTTGATAGCCGCCGATTACATGAGCTTGGCTCCTGAATTTGATCGGAAGTCTATTGTGAGCCCGTCCCTATGGTGGGTGATTACCGTCATAATTCAATTTTTGATTTTGTGACATGTTATTGGATTTTTTATTGCAATGAGTTCTTTTGTCTGTTTGAATTTTATGTTAGTTTTATGTGTACATGTGCGACCGAGAGGAATGGTATTTTGAGACCGTGCACTGCTGCTTGAAGGTCTAGCCGGTGTTGACGACGACGAATTATTTTCATTTTCACTTGTTTCGCCTGATGATAGAATTTCAGTTGCCTGTCGGAGGAGATTTATTGCAAGGGAGAAATTGTTTGTTGAAGGCTCTCGATCCGCCATCTTTGAACTGACACGGGGAACTCTCTGTGTGTGGCGGGAAATAAATTACCTCGATCTGGTGTCTCGTAGTTACCAGGCTAACGCGGGAAAAAGAAGCAACAGAAAATTCAATGTGTCCGAAAATTAGAACTACTGTCAAGAAATACACCAGAAAAGAATCGGAGATGAAAAGCAATGAAAACCAGTCGGAAATTCGAAAAGCTCCCCGAAACATGACACAACCCGAAAATTCAAATCAACAGAAAGTTCAAGGTTATCCGAAAATTTGATTAGACGAAAATTTCTGAATTCTGTCAGAAAATTGATAAAACCAACATAAAATTCAAACAGCCAAAAAACTCATTGCAATACAAAACCCAATAACATGTCACAACATCAAAAATTGAATTATGACAAATAAATTTTCACGGACGAGTACTATCCATCCGGGTATTTTCGGCGGACGAACACTATGCGCTGACAGTGTCTCTCCGCGAATGAAAACTATCGTGTCACGTGATCAATCTAAACCACTTAGAATCAGAGAAAATTTAGTGGGGACTTGTAAGTGCTAATAATCACTGAAAAAGCATATTTAGGTTACACGCTTGAACTCATTTGATTATAAATACTGATAAAGTAATGAGTTCTAATAAAAAAATGAATGTGTGATGTACATGTACAACTTAAATGGGATCAAATTTCCTTTTCTCGTCTTATCGTCTGTAGAATCACCTTAGCAAGGCGAGGGCTATTCCGTGTATCGATTTTCCTGTTCTTGAGTTTTGCCTGAGTTTTTATTAACATCGTTAATCCTTTATTGCGCCAAAAAGTCATCGTTGACTCGGAGGATAGAAATCCCACTCGAGAACAAGTCCCAAACTGGCCAAATTGGCGATTCACTAACTTCAAACTATGCGAGTAAGCGCCAAGCGATTTCGTGAACTCGCAAGGGAGAGTGAGGTAGAAAAATCCGCCCAGCATCTGAACCTGTCCGTGATAATATAACATATGGCATGATATTTAAGAGCAAATTAATTTATTTCTAGCTTAAGACAACTACCAATTGAATCCGTAGTCTCTCGCAGTAAGCTCGCTGTGCGAATCAAATGCTAGCCCGCTTTGGTAATGAGCAATTAGCGGTCTCGAAGTTGAAACCCACGCAAATGATTTTTCCAAAGTTTCGGCTAAAAGCTTTTAAAGGATGGATCGAATTATACACCCACCTTTGTTTCATACCAAATGGTCTTCAATTATTTTACTGCAACTTGTTTAACTCCAAACACGAAAGCTCAGTTTATCGCTTTGGCCAGACAAATGTTGGCTCTCTCGCGAAATACTCTGGTAAGCGAATTTTCCACCAAAAAAAACTATTTCTTCCCCAACTAACCGCTATATAAAATGAAATGAAACTTTATGATCACTCCCCTGAGGGGCTTTCCGGTAATCAATACAAATTTTGTTAAAACCTCAAAAAATAAATGCACAAATCTCCCTCTAGCTACGCTATCAAAGAAAACGAAGTATCTGCTCGGGAGGTCATGGGTTCGATTCCTGTCGGGGACTCAGATATTTCTTTGTCCCAAGCTCGTGTCATGTTGATTAATTAATCTTTCACATCGAAGTAATTGTTATCGGTCAATTTCATCGAGTCAAATTTTGACATTATTCTTATTTGGAGCCTTTTTAAAGTTCCACCATGTGAATTTGCGCAACTGAACTTGCAATATCGTGAGATTTGCAACATTTTTGAAATGTTTTATGTTAATGCCTGACAAATGCCCGGGGGTAGGGGGATGGGGTGGCGGGGGTTGACGTAGTCATCTGCATCTACATCTACATTTATTAGTCGATAAAATCCTGTGAGACATAATATTATTCGATATTCGAAGCGGAAACGTCACACCTGATTTTGCAATAGGCCAGTTTCTGCTATGATTATAATTAGAAACATTCCGGACGCGCAAGGCAATTTTGTCTATTTATTCACGCACGGCAGCTTTTAATGCTCTTGATTGGATTTTTGTGAATTGTGAATTTATTACCTCTTACCTCAAAAAACAATCACAAGAATTCTACAATTAATGAGATGTGATTTATGCGGCACAAAAAATTGAAAGTGATTTTAAAAGGAAACCGTACCGACTTCACGATATCCAGAGTGCAATAAGTAGTCGGCAGATATTAAAGGTGAAAAAAAAATTGATTGGCTGTAATTTCGCATTGGCGCATTCCATCTGAATGAATAATTTAGAAGAAAACAACAAATTACTCCTTGAATTATGAAGTTAACTCGTAATGTTTGGTTTTCGAAATCTCTAGTGCCAACCGATGTTTTTAACTTCTTAAACCTTTGCACACATTTCTCTCTTCAGTAAAGTGAAATTTAAAAACTCCATGTAAAGAACAATATCACTAACTTATCAACTGAAATAGGCCGCTCTGATTCGCTATCCAGATTTTTCGTGTCGCGCTAGAATAATTGTGAGAGTTTGGATTTGTTTTTTTATTGATTTATTTGACAGCATTATTTGAAATGCCGGGACCATAATCAAGAAAATAATGTTTTGTTCCTTTTTCCCCAGAAATGTTCCCATTGTTTTCATTATAGAAATATCAAGTCGGAAAAAATCCGAGTTCTCATTATATCTGGGGTTTATATACGCGGAAAGTAATAATTTCATGCGTGCAATTGTCATCAAAATAACATTCTCCAATTTTGTTCAAAGGTACACATTAAAATCCCTCGTTGCAGTATGTATTATTATTTTTTATTAGTAACATTTAACATGGACTCGTGCAGGAATCGACTAGAATTTAAATATCTTTTGGCAAAATAATTATGAATTTCTAGACTTCTGTGAATTGGTTTGCTTGCACAAATCAAAGCAAAACGCCCTCATTTCAGAAAAACGGAATAACGATAAGCAATTAAGCAATATTTCCCCCAAACTGAATACAACTGTATTTAACTATCGCAGGAGATGGAGATATTTGCATAAACTTAAACGATAAAAATAATGTCTTCCAAGCGCGATACTTTGAGCGATACAAGTTGCTTTTTCTTACCTTCATATTGTTTCTATCGACTTCTTCTTCTTTTGCAAACAAATCTTTCACAAGAACCCGCCGGTTTACAATTTTGAGCAGCGATTGCGACCGCAAAGGAATATCTCCATTAATTTCCGCGCCATATAAAACCGAGAGCGAATTTGCGCTGTGACTTCTTTTCCTCAAGGCAGTTCTGTCTGCTTGACCTGATTTCACCTGTTCGTAAGGAATATCGTTCCCTCTTCCTATGTCTTGTGGTACAGACAGGCATAAGCTGTCGTATTGTATCCGTTTCAAATAAGGTTGAAACCGTCTTGATCTTGATTTGAACCCGTTGTCCTGGTCAGTTTCTCCCGAGACGTCGTTGATTTTAACTCGCACATCACATTCGTCCAGCGAGTCATTGCATTCATCAATTATACCATCGTCTGAGTCGGGTCTAACTCGAGCAATGTACTTCACTTTACCCCAGTTTGTAGCCATTACATTGAGGTTAAATGTAAATTAAAATAGGTCTTCCAAGGAAATGCAGTTAATGCATGATTTTCTGCGAGTCGCGTCTTTGCTTATAAACTTAAAATTGGTCATACTTTCCGTGGTCGAATTCACGAAAGAAATGGTACAACGCTGATGTTGTTCTTCCTTAAGCGGGCAACTTTACGTCTCTCTTCGTTCTCTGCTTATTTAGCAGACTTTGTGTCAACGGTAATTTTTTTTGGTCCTTAAGAATCAGAACTTCCCTTCAAAATCAAAATACAGTCGAAAATAGATATTTTAAACTTCCGTTTATCTCTTGAGTAAAGTTCGATTCCGTCAGGTAAAGTGCATGGTGATATGACCGAAGGGTATTGTGAATTATTAAAAAAAAGATATATCTATACATACGTGAAAATAAACCACAATTTGTCCAAGGTGAGAAAGTTCTCCCAAACGTATGCATTTATTATACAAATCTACATGTACAACTGTCAATTACACTGCTTAGTGGAGAAAGATCTCTCGCGCGCTATTGGTCCTTATAATACAAACAGTTGTGATCAGCTGTCAGTATTAACAAAGCCTATATCTTTCGCAATTGCTTCGTGAATAATTCATATGCGAATTAACTTGGGCTTGTTGCACAGAACAAAATCAAAACAAATGGCGAGTTTTTAAACTAAAACAGAGACAGTTTGACGAATGAGACCCAGGTTACTCCACGCAGCGAAGTTAACACTCACAGAGAGGAATCATGAGATCAGCAGAAAAAAGTTTGCCTCGCGGGCTCGACGAATACACGTTGCGCAAGAGGTGACGTACTGGATGTCTTCTTAACAACGCAAGTGCGCTCCAAGAGTAAAGAAGTTGCCATGGTTGTCTTTGCCAAGAGACAAGAGGAGAACACGAGACAACTGTTTTATTTCTGCCAATTCATACGGACGGTAAATTTAAATTCGTTGGCTCAGTTAAATTATTGGTCGATATGTGTCACCGACGTATTGTTGTGGTCAACTATTCTCAGCGCACCTGCCCACAACTGAACACATTTCGAATGCATTCATAAATGAATAACAAGGCTTTTTATTTTTCCAAACACGATAAAAGGTAAATTAATCATATTATTATGTTTCCGTCTCCATCGCCCTGTGAAGAGGTAAAATTAAGCTTCATTTTGTTTTATGCATTGAACAATACTGAGATGGAAAATTACGCTGCAAGTGGAACCTGCAATCGTGTCCGGTCTTGCTATCTAGCGCAGATTGTGTCCTGCGCTAGATGCACTGAGAACATCCACATTCAGCTTAAAAAGAAAGCAGCACTTAATTTAATTTCTAATTTAGTATATTTATGTGTGAAAACAGAATAACAATAACATGATCAGTAAACTTCCTTCTAAGATATTTTTTCCTCAGTATTTGCTGGGCAGCAGTGAAGACGAGGAATGTATTCGCTAAATGGATAATAATAATAATAATAATAATAATAATAATAATAATAATATTTTTTTTAAAATTTAAATTCCTATTTACAAGTACACCAATACCTAAAAAAAAACCAGTGAACTTATTTACAACACTTTCAAGTGGCAAGATCGAGCAGGCTTAACAAGACTAAATGAGGTATAAAACAGTCTATATACACATATTTAGAAATTTTCTTAATTATATTCTGAGTAATATTTAATTTTTGAAAACTATTATAAGAGGTCTTTTTCAAATGTTCTAAGTGTTCACAACTACTAAATTTACATGCATTAAAAAAAGAAAGAAATACCGAGATAAAAAATAACATTAAGAATAAATAATAAATAATAATATTAATAATAATAATAATAATAATAATAATAATAACAATAATAATAATCACATCTTCGGATTAATATCAGTAAGCATTTTCCATAAACTAGCTTTTATTATAAACATTTAATCGACCACAGACCCAACTGTGTCATGCATAAAAATATAAAATTCGAATAAACGTCCAGTACTTGATAGCGAATTGTCACATTTCATCCTTCATAAGTGTTCATGTGTAGTGAGAAATATACCGTGACTAGCTTTGTCGTCATTTTACTGGTCTTCGTTCCCTTAATAATTAAGCTTGTGCTGTACATTTTCCTCAAACTTCAAGAACTGGTGAACTAATTTTTTAGCCAATGTAGAGGATTTGTTTTGAAGCCCAGAAACCATCCTAAATATTGTCAATTCCCTGTTTATACATAGCATTCATTTTTAAGGGGAAATTGAAAGCAAGCAATTTCTCCTTCATTCCTCGTATGCATCAAAGGATCGCGGAAGACGCCCGAGAACTACGCGAAAGTACTCACAAGACGTTAGCTTCACAAGCTATTTTCCGTCAGGCTCTAATGGTGTACACCAGTCGATTATTTGTGACTCCCTAGAATCAAAGGGTTTGGCTTAAATCATCTTGATCTAACATAGTCTGTTTAGTTGCAGCCAATCAGTTTCATGTTGGGAAAATCTTACATGTAGTCCATAAGTTTTGAAATTTTTCGAAGTCAGCTTTTACTCGCACGTAATCCTCCACGCAAGCCCTTGAGCGTTGTTGTCTAGCCATGCGGCACATTTACTTGGTGTTTTGAAAAAGCTTTTGCGTAGCCATGGGCAACTAAATCACCTCATAGAAATAAATGAACACGATTATTACTTGGTTGAATTTCTCAAACAAGCGAGTTTATCCATTCACCAAAACTTGACCACAGTGGATTATATATAACGCAAGTAAAAGCCATCTTGGACAGACAGCTGAACATTTGTTATGGTTTTTCGAATGATTTGGTCCGGTCTTTGAATAAAATAAATCATCCTGCACATTGAAATTGTTAGTTTTGGATCCCATTCATAGGACGAAAACAAATAGATGCGCTAAATAATTGAAGCTCACAAAAATAATACTGAGACCGCAATTCAAAGATAGGCCGTGACGACCAATGTATCGCAATTTTAATAGTCTGTTTCCAAGAAACACTGAAGACCGATAACTTTCTCTAGTTCCGTACTCGGAGTAATATTCCTTGGGAATTTCAGATTTTGTAAATATACCGCTCAACCATGACACGATCGATTATTCCCAGAAATTCATCGGCGAAAATAAAATAAATGAGCGCTAGCAAAACATCTGCTCTTTACAGCAGATAAGCAGATGCAAAATTTCATTTAGGGGAAGCTAAAAAGCATAATGTTCTTTTACTCAAGTAAAACACTTTAAACCCTACAAAGGCTAGTTTGGGATTTTAGACGGCTTGTAGAAGTGCTTTGTTCCTGTTTTCAAACCTTCTCTTCTTTTTCCTGGAAGTAACGAACAGGCCTTTCGTCAAAAACCCGATATCGCCATGTATGACCCTTCAGTGTGGTTATAAATGTTATTCGTTACGAGAATCAAATAAAGTAAAAACAATGTAGCAGTGCAGTGGTCTGAATAAATAGGTTAAAGAACTAAATTCAGGAATACATCACCGAAATACGCGGACTGATAGACATAAAATGCATATTTAGAAAAAAAAAACATTTGCCCCAGCCTGTAAGGTGTACTTCTGACCAAGAGACACGTCAAGCGCAATATGTTTTTACAAATATAATATCGTACCTTTCTTGTAAAACTTAGCCTCTTTGAGCGAAGATACCGCGAAGCCCTCATTCTTGAAGATCAAGTGGGATTCGGCGATTCCCCCGTGTCATCATTTTGTACGAAGCGAGAGAAGTCCGACGACCTCAACACGACAAGCCAGATGTAACGAAAGGTTTATGTGTAACGTGATCTCAAAAGTCATGACATGAAGTCATACACTCTACAGACGATTTCTGTCACTGGAATCGTTGTAGAATTATCCACTGCTTCCTGGGAAAGCCTCAACAGACATACATCTATGACACCCCCGACAGTCTGCCCTGTCGTATGTATGTGCCGGTAAATGCGTGTTCTTGTTTTAGAGACTTTGAACTGAAGACAGTGCTGTGAAAGCAGTGGACAGTTCAAGTTGTGAACCTTGTTACGAGATTAAATATTGCCTGAAATTATCTCAGTCGTATCGAGTCCTTTTGCTTTGAGACGCAAATAATCAGCGGCAAACTTATCAACGAGGCGACATTTGAAAAATATCAACCGGAAAAAAAAGCTTTTTGTGAGTTTCAAGCAGGCCTTTCTATTGGCTGGAAATATGGAAGGTGTCTTTCTGCCCTGAACAAATCGGTATAAAGTCAACCCCCTAAGGAGCATGGTTCCTTCTTAATTCTATTTACAATCCATTTTATGTTTCAAAAGTCATCTTTTCTCAATGCGGAATGTAAGATTAAATTATGCTTTTGTCCATTAAGGCGTATATTAACACCCACGAATGTAAGCATGAACTTAGCCCAATGATGCGGCCGGAAAACAGGTGTCTAACCTGTTTTACATAAAATGCAAGGCCAAACGCCAGGGAATACAAAGTTATGTTTATGTGTACATGATTTATTTTACCTCAGACTGTTAAATAATAGTACATAATAGAGAACCGAAAGAATGAGAAATACAGTATTG
>OMLO01000768.1_pt1 | contig 22657 bp, 20 predicted proteins | sample 1674811 | NCBI WGS metagenome assembly OMLO01 (sample SAMN06265003, study PRJEB25207) | coral metagenome | isolation source: Coral host | place: Mexico:La Bocana,Puerto Morelos, Mexico | collected 2008-11-13 | reverse complement strand
TTCAAGGGGGTCCTTGCCGTTGCCGTCCTTGGTCTTGGGAATCTCCGTCTCCTTGGTCTTGGCTTCAACTGCTGCAGCAGCAGCAGCAACTTCAAGGGGGTCCTTGCCGTTGCCGTCCTTGGTCTTGGGAATCTCCGTCTCCTTGGTCTTGGCTTCAACTTCAACTGCTGCAGCAGCAGCAGCAACTTCAAGTTCAAGGGGGTCCTTGCCGTTGCCGTCCTTGGTCTTGGGAATCTCCGTCTCCTTGGTCTTGGCTTCAACTGCTGCAGCAGCAGCAGCAACTTGCCGTCCTTGGTCTTGGGAATCTCCGTCTCCGTAGACTCCGTAGTCTTGGCCTCACTATCACCTTCAACTTCAAGGGAGTCCTTGCCCTTGCCGTCCTTGGTCTTGGGAATCTCCGTCTCCGTCACCGTCTCCTTGGTCTTGGCCTCAACTGCTGCAGCAGCATCCGTGGCCGCAGCACCTTCAACTTCAAGGTCCTTGCCGTCCTTGGTCTTGGGATTGGGAATCTCCGTCTCCTTGGTCTTGGCTTCAACTGCTCCATCAGCAGCAGCACCTTCAACTTCAAGGGGGTCCTTGCCCTTGCCATCCTTGGTCTGAGTCTTGGGAATCTCCGTCTCAGTAGTCTTGGCCTCAACTGCTGCTGCATCAGCACCTTCAACTTTCATGGCCTTGGAATCGGAAGTCTTGGCCTTTGCTTTAGTTGCCTGCGCAACAGCGTCTTGAAGCTCGGTAGGCAAAGCAGCGTTTGAGGAATTGCCATTTTCTTTCCAATCATCTTTGTCCAAGTCGCTGTCAGAAAGCGATATGGCCGACATGTTATCCATCTCGTTTTCCATGGCCTGGGTCAGAGTTTCATCCATCTCCTCATCCTTGACATTGCCAGTCCCCTTCTCACCCTCTTTGGCCTCCACCTTCACACAAGAAGATGCCGGTTTGTCGTCCTCATTCTGACCTGGTGCAGCTTGCTGACCATTTTCCGGGATGTCCTCACAACGACGTGCTTTTTCTGGTGGCAAACTCAATCTCTTCACAGTGTCAGAATCCGACAGTAAGATCTGCCAGCCCTTTTTCAGCGAATTCCTCAGAAACGTCAGCTGGGAACTTCATATTGAAATTGAGATATAGTAAGAAATTCTTGGGGCCAGTGAGCCAATGAGCCTGAAAGAACATGTCAGGCCATCAAATATATATAACTACAACAAACGGACAGTATTAACAACATAATACAAGATTTCATATTATTCAACTGCATGCGACTTGAAAACAAAAACAAACTCACATTCTTAGTCTCTTAGTATCAACTGAAGCTGAAACAATAACAGAAAATCAGGAGAATCAAGGTCCAAGGAATGAATCCGGGTGAGGCTGAGGCATCTGAGTCATAATCTGAGGGATGAATTTCAACAAGCAGCGATGGAAAGAGCCTGTCCACTGCATCGATCTTCTCCCGGCTATCTGAATGGAACAGCATTGAAGGCACGCGAAAGCCAATGCTGTTATTGTTCATTGCTTTCTCCACCATCAAGGAGCTGACAGGAAGAAACCTGGCTTGGCTTAGATTCAAAGTCAAAGTCAAAGCCACGAATTTAAAGTCCAAAAGCCAAAGCCAGAAAAACAATATCAGAGAAAGAAAGAGGAAACTGCGGAAAGCGACTAAGTGATAAGTGAGACTCAGCGTCTTACATGAAAAATGTTCTCAAATAACCCTGGAGGCCCTGGGCCCTGGCCCTGTAACATGTTTAGTTGCCACGACTGAGCTCAGTGTGCCACTGGTCAGCTGCTCCGCTGCTCCCAACAAAAGTACTGATGAGTGAGAGGTTGAAAGATGAACAAAAGGTGATGTTTGGATTTGGATGTTTGGTGTATGGGGACCTAAATATCTAGATCCATATCCAATCTATATCTCAATATATCTACATTATCTACATCTATATCTAAATCTATATCTCTACAAATATATATGTATCTATATAATATATCTATGTCTAAAACCCAAATATATATATATATATATATTTATATATCTATCTATGTCTATGAAGTAAAAATGTTGAGCCCTTTGTGCTACCAAAATGGCAACATGTTTCTTTGAAATCGTGTTTGTACTCTTGTCATGCATGAACAACGTTCATGAGTAAGTCTCTACTCCGTTCCATTGTTACTTCGCACAATTTTGTACCCCCACATCTTGAGTTCAGGTGTTCCAAAACACATCGAAGGATTGCAGGCTGGCCGCCCAATGGATGTTTCAGCTATCTGCATGGCAAGCTTCATTGGCTTCATTAGTTGAGGAAACAAACTGAGTCATCGAGAATCGATAAGAAGTAGTTTTCAGCATGACAGCATGCAGGGCATTTGATTTGATCTCCCTAAATCCAGTCAAGAGACACAACATCGCCTGGGCTGATGTAAACGTACTTGAGTGAAGGCAAAATTTGTTCACCCTGCTGGATCACACCTTTAGTTTGAGCTGCCTTTTCCAACTTCGCAACCTTGCACAAAGCCACAAAATGCATTGGACGCATTGTGACTATCATGTATTGTGCCCACTGCAGCACTCCGCACCCGAATGAAAAGTCAAAATGCAATGCCAGGGCCAAGCCAAGCAACCTCATCAGGCGTGAGCTGCTCAAACCACTCGATCACATCCTTCAGGGCAATCTCCTGCACTTCACCGGCACCATCTTTCTCTTCCTGCTTGAGCTGAAGCATCACCTTGGGACACAAAGCAAAGCAGTGACTTTTCAAACTCTGACTGTGACACCGTGACTGTGACACCTTAGCCTTAGACAGTTGGTCAAACAAACCTATTCTCCGTCTCCCTCTACTGCCTGGCTGACATGGCCATACCTCACTCACTGACCCACTGACCCCACTTGTTTCTTTTGCATCCTATATATTATTCAAATGTTTGTCAAATGACATGATGTTTTTTATATGTGCACATATATATGATACATATATGATATATATATATATATGTCAAAAATCCGACAAATATATAAAAAAATATTTCAAGATAAAGTAATGAAGAAAACACAAATGATTTTCCTGATCCTGGTCCAGTGGTAGGTGGTCCAGTGCAGGTCAAAATGGAAAGCTGAAGGCCAAGGCACTCTCATCGCTTCAGGTGCGCTCACTACCGTCATGGCTTTGTTTCCTTCCATCTGATACCAGAGATGTGCAACACATCCTGGACACAACCCGTTCCACACGCTGTCTTGGGTGAACGCCGACCATGTTGCCACCGTGATCTTCGCCTTGATTTGGGAAGCAACATCCAAAGCACTCCTCAGACTCTGTGGCTTCAAAATTCAAAATGCAGCAAAAGAGTGCAGGGGAAATCGGAAAAGCAATATGTTGTTGAGTTGCCACCCCTTTCGCTGGGTTCCGGGTTCATGTGATTTGATACCCTGGAATCTGGAAATCCAACCATTTTCAAGAAGTTGCTTTACGAAACACCTTCCCTTTTAAGTAATGGTGCATCGGTGAATCATCATCCAAAACTAAAATAACTAACCACCATTTTTGCAGGGATATATCAAGCCATGGAATCCGAACACTTCTCAGTAAACTGTGACTCAGTAAACTGTAAACTCACTCAAGTGAGCTCGCTGTCATTGATGAACGATAAGTCTTCAAGGGATTTGATTGATTCAACGAAATCCTCCATATTCCATATCGCGATTCATGTTTCATTGGTTTTGCGCAAAAACATTGCTTAGTTAGAACTAAAGCTTACTGAAAATAACAATAACAGGCGATTCCAGTTTCAGTTCTGGATGCACCAAATTCGGCCAATGGCCAATGGAGAATGCAACAAAAGTTGAGGAATATTTGATTAGAATGTCAGGTGCTGCTCAGGTGCAATTGCCACACTGGTTGTGTGAAACATGTTGGCAATGCAAGTCAAACCGACTTTGAACGAGATATGAGGTATGATTCATGATTCAAGTTTTGAAACTCCTTCCCGTTCCGGCCATTTCCCTCATGAAAATTGCAACCAAAATGCCCATGCAAGTGCTCCAGCAGCGCTGCTCGGTCCAAAACCACAGGAAACTGTTTGAACTTGTGGGCTTCAGCTTCCTTAATTTTGATGGTCTCACCAGCGAGCAAGAGGTCAAATCCAAGGCCAGCACTGCAAGGGCCTTCCAAAACCATACCCTGGTTTTTTCTTTGTGATCCATCCAATTTCTTCGCAGCGGCGGACAAGTTGGACTGAGTCATCGAGAAGGACTTTGATTGGTTGTTGACAAATTCTTTCCATTCAGACGTTTTGGAGGATTCTTCCTCCACCAAGTCCTTAGCATAGGTCTCTGACAGCACCTTGCGAACCTGTGCCTTTTTCAAACGAAGCAAAGCTGGCTTTCCCTGCGCCACATTCTCGACAAAAGCCTTCAAGGTGTCAAAGGATTCCATTCTGCACTCAGCGGAAAACCCACTTCCTTTGGCTAAAACAGGTGGGTCTGTATCAGCGAAGTTGCCACGTGTCCTGGTCGATGATGCCCTTCTCCTCTTCTTTTGCTCAGGGTCCCCAGGGTCAGAAGATTCACCTGCAGCCTTTTTCTTGGATTTTCTTTTCGGATTCTGTTTTGCCTTCTCTGCCTTCTCGGCCTTATCTTGCTCTCTCTTCTGCCGTTTGCTCTCTTTTTCTTCCTCCCTGTCGGCCATAAGCGTGTAATCAAATGAATATTTTCTCAAGCAAACACTTTCCGCCAGACAAGTATTAAGTGCCGTAAGAAAATACTTGCATTTCACCTAACCTGCCTAGCCATAAGAAGGCTTGAAGGTATCTTTATAGTGGCGTATGTTAACCGTTAACCTCTATATTAAAATATGTATATATATATACATAAATCATTGGGTTCTGGCTGGGTAAAAAAAACTTATACAATATAAACATAAAATCCAACAACAGCAGGTAAGAGAAGGAATCTTGATAAGTCAAAAGGATCAACAAATGTTGATCACAATTCACAAGTCGTCGAAGTCATGATGTTTGGAAGTTTAGCCACTCAAAACTATTGTGAAACAGGCCATGACATGACACATGGTCCATTCAAGAGCTGGCCCACAAGAGCCGCCCCACTTTCCAATAAGATATGATGAATCAAAGAGAGGGTATTTCCCATCGCTTTGCAGGGTTTTAGCACCCTATGACCAGACACATAATGAACAGAAACTATTTCAGCGAATTCAATTCAAGCTTGAACTTTTGCTAATTGTCAAGTGCCAGCAGCAATCAACACTCAAAACAACTCATTGGAGCAGGCCATCTTCCCACTACAAAACGTCTATGGAAGATGGGTAAGAAACAATCATAAACAATCAACATCAAGGCAAAACATGCGGAAACTTTCTATGGATCATGGAGAATCGTGGATCTTGACCAATCAGTAGGACAGCTGCTGACTGCAGCTTTGACCCGGGCCTTTGTTGGATCCTCTTGAGCTTCGCCTCCTCTTTCTTTTGATTCTCTTCTTCATCCTTGAGGTGCTTTTGCATAGCATCCCGAGACGTCTTCCATTGATTGAGATTGCTTATTGAACTTGCACCAAGCTCCTTCAGCATCGAGATCGAGAAGTTTGAGGAGTTCACATGGCGCTCCAGTTGCTCCATGTTTGCAGCAATTGGCCACTGCACCTGCCAATGGGTCTAAGTCTAAGTCGGTCTAGAGTCTAGAGTCTGGCCTAGACCTGGTCCCTTCGGGTCCCTCTGCTAAGGCTAACAGCACTTCTTTAATGATAAGAGTAAACTTGGCTAAATAGGCTTCATGCCAAGAGCACTTCTATAGGCTTCATGTTTACAATAGAAGTAAACCTCGAGTGACCTCAAGAGATATTATCCCTGCCACTGCCACTCTGCCAAAAGAATGTAGCTACTTCCGGACTTCCGGCACAATGACCTAGCCTAGCGGCAGGCCGCTTTATCATCAACTGTTTTTGCAGCCTTGTATTAGAGCTAGTAGGCAGTTGAATGAACATCTTCAAGATAGTTAACACAATCATCACAATCACAACACCAAATCAAACCTAAGTGTTCTCTCGCCTCGAACCTTGTCAACAAAAAACGGACATCAAATCTCACTGCTTTCCTATAGCACCGGCACTGGCGCTGCCTATGTGTTCTGACGAGTTCATCACAATGATAATGATATAATAATGCCTCATAAAAGTTTGAGAGATATAGAAAAATGCATCCCGGAATTGCACAATCCAGGCAATAGTTTTACAAACACGATCGACGAAGATCAAATTGCATTACAATATGATCTGATCTGTCTGCTTCTGCTTCTAATCTGATCTTAGTTAGTGATCTTAGCCTAGCAATGGGCCTAGCAATGAAGTAAACAAAAAATATTATAAAACTGTGGCGCAATGGCACTGTAGCTGAGCACTTTAGCCCTGTGCTTTGCAAGTCTTCCAACCTGTAACCTGTAACCTGCCCATCGAAAATCAATCCACGCTCACGCCAAGCTGCATTCCTGCTCCACTCCAAATAGCTGACAACATGGATGTCTGTGTGGCTCTCATCATCACTCCGAAACTTCTCAGCAAGGTAGTCGTCTGCAAGCATCATTTCCTTCAGCTTCTTGCCTGCCTCCTTCATCTGAGCCACAGGCATCTCTTCTGGAGTCTGCTGCCTTGGTCAAACTGATCAAGCTCATTCAGCAACGGTAATTCAACTGATTGCAATCAACTAACCTCAGCCACCAGTATACTTAGACTGTGACTATTCAAAATTCACTCAGACTCGTCTGGTGATTGCATGTCCTGGTGATGTGAGTTGAATCTTACTAGCGTCCAGGATAGTCTGATGGTTGGCAGTGGTCAGGATTCGGCAACATCATGGATGATGGATGATAGATTAGGATTGATCGATGGCCCGGCTGGGCGTTCTGAATGCTAACCTAGGTACTTCTCATCGGAAAGGGCATTCGGTAAGGCGAGCAAGATCATATTCAATCTATTCTGAAGAGCTTTCTCTTCTGGAAGGGAATCTGGATCATCAAGAGGTTTTTTTTCCGAACCATAACCGTCAGCTGCAAGATTCCTCCCTGCCCTCTTCAGCAAGGACTTGGCAGCTGTCATCTCCTAGCACAGGCACAAAATGATGAAACAGAGAACAAAGTCCCAGTCAGTCCCAGTTGCCAGTCCCCCAGGTGGTCCAGGCCCAGGTCTCACCTTCCCCAAGACAACAACAACAACAACAACCAGAAGAAGAAGAAGTACAGTCACCCAGTCACATGATGCTGATACAGATTTAAAAACATATTTGCTAGAATTGAGTTTGAATATCATGGAATCCTATTGCATTTAATAAAATATAATAGTACTCAAAACATAAAAAGGTGGAATTTCCACAGTCTCCTTGACAGTAGAAGCTTTGAATTTTGCAGCTTCCACAGCAACAGTGAAACGAGCATTGCTGCCACTGCCACCGCCGCCGCCACCACCTCCACTTGCACTTCCATTTGATCTTTTTCTGCCCTTGCTATTGCCGCCAGGCACTGTGGTGGGTGCATGAGTATGGCCGGTGGCACCCACACTGCCACTTTTAGATCCACCGCCATGGCCGCCATGGACTGGAAAAAAGGCGTCGTCATCCTCCCAAACCATTGAGGCAGCCAATTCTTTCTGCTCCTGGATCTTTTTGCTTGTGGGGCAAGCGGCTTCCAAAGTCACCTCATGACTCACTTTTCGATCGCTGTAATCCACATCCACCTTTTTGTCGGAAACAGGCACATAAAGCACCCAAACCTAGGAGAAATGGTCTCAGGGCTGTAATAGTAAAGCGGTGGAAAACGCTTGGATGAATGAATTGAATTGTGCAAATTAACAATGGTCTATGTCAAAGGCCAAGTTGTGCAGGAACCTGTTTGAAGAAGTTGATCTTCCCTGTCCTGCTTGTTGTTGCTTTAAAACTTGCATCTACCACTACCACCACACTAGGTGGGATAAGCTGAAAACTCTGCACAAAGGTCTTCCTATGATGAATGAACAAAACAGAAACCATCAGCCTCAGCTGTCACTGTGACCCTGACATTTCATTAGTACCATGGTATCATATCATTAATTCATTTCAAACAACTGCCCACCAAGTTGCCAAATCACCAAATGAAACTTGGTTTCGCAATCCCAAAAATCACATACTTCATTGCAGCAGTGTTTTACTGTTTTTTTGCAAAGGCAAGAGCATCAATAGGAATTCTGCTGCCTAACATGGGTGAGCACTGGAGACAAAAGATGCAGTCAAAGTACTTTGCCACTGGGGTTCCCATGAATATCGTTGGCTTCCCGCTGCTCTCGCTCCAAGCGGTTAAAATCAACCTCCCAACGACGCTCTGCTGCCTCTTTGCTCAGTCCTTACAAGAAAAAACTTGGCATGCCAGGCAAAAGCTGATCTATCTGAAACTGCCAGGAACGGTGTAAATTAAAGTGACCTCAAAATCCCCATTGGACCATGTGTAAGTTCTACAAGTTGTCTGCAAGTGTGCAAGTGCAAGAAAGGACATGCTTCTCTGACTAGTGTCAATGTCAGCCATCAAAGCATAAAACACACAAAACTGCCTGCCAACAATTGACAGTGAAAGTGAAAGTGCAAGTGTAAAGTGTAAAGTTTCAAAAGAAACATAAACAAAGATCTGACTGAAAGGCTGCCTTGACAACTTGAATTCAGATGGAATCCTGAGACATTCAACTAAAGTGGTGAAGTGCTGACTGCAGTAATCGCAATATTTTTCAACCCGTCTTGTCAGATCTCAGCAGCCCTTGGGGCCCTTGACAACAAAGACTGGAGGAGGTGGTGGCCAGCTTCACTGGAAAAGTTGTCGAATCACAGCATGACTCAAAAAAAACGCAAGAAATCAGTGACTGATTTCAAGTCGAAAAAAATGTTTGATGCACAATGCACACTCACAGTCTGAAGGTTCTCAAAACTAGCCACCGGTTGCAGTAGGGGTGGTGGTCGTCGTGGTGGTGGTCGTGGTAGTCATCGGAGCTGGCACTGGCACCACAAGTGGTTTTGGGATCCATCCAAGATGGCTCTTGGGGCGGATAATGATCGTACGGGTCAAGATCGGGATTGGCTTTCTTGCTCTCGGTGGTGGCATCTGCGGTGGCACCCTTGGCAACAGTGGTGATGGTACAACTTGCGGTGCAACTACCATTGGTGCCATCATTGGTCTCGGTCTCCACACTCTCGCTGGTGCTGCAAGGTGCAAAGTCCTTGGCACCACCGGCACCACCCCAGGGACCCCAGGTGGCCCAAGCTCTTCACACAGGACCTCCTCCATTTCTTCTTCAGGAACTTCAGTCTTCAACTTTTTTGTTGAAGTTGATGTTGATGGCCTTGGCATCGAAGGCTTCGGCTTCGGCTGCTCAGTGGGATATGACTTCTTCTGATTCTTCTCTGTCTCTGACTTCTCTGTCAACTTCTTAGGTGATGGCCTCGATGATGATGAGGAGGCTGGCAAAATCTTCATCTTCTCCATCTCCTTCAACTTCAACTTCTCATACAACTTCTGTGAGGAGGCCGGCAACTTCTTCATCTTATCCAGCTCTTTCAACTTCTCATACCTCTTCTTCATATTCTCCATCGCCTTCCCCTCAGCCCCCCACTGCCACTTGTCCTTCTCAGCAGACCGGCGCCAGCGCCGGCGCCGGTTCTTCATCTTCTTCTTGTCCTTCTCATTCTCAGCAGGCCGTTTCTTCATCTTGGTCCACTCAGCCGACTCAGCCTCAGCCGCTGACTCAGCCCACTTGTCCTTCTCAGCCTCAGCAGGCCGGTTCTTCATCTTGGTCCACTCAGCCGACTCAGCCTCAGCCCACTTGTCCTTCTCAGCCTCAGCATGCCGGTTCTTCATCTTCTTCGTCCATTCAGCCTCAGCCGACTCAGCCCACACACCGTTCTCAGATGATGCTGGCCAGGCAGCCCAGTGCCACTGCCACTGAGACTCATCATCCTTGTGATTCTCATGCCAAGGCCGAGGCCAATGCCACTGCCTATCCTTCTCACTTTCCGTCCACTCAGCAGACTCAGACTCAGCCCACTCATCCTTCTTCGCAGTCTCCGGCCAGTCAGCAGCCCATTCATTGTTCTCAGATGGCCACTTCCACCACTGCCACTTCGAGTAGTTGTGCTGCATCATCAAAGATGGCTCTCAGAATCTTGAGCCAAGCATTGCTAGCAAAACACATTCATTAAAACAGATCAGTTTTTGGTGGGCAAGTGAGTCAGGGTCAGTCAGACTCTTGGACGAGGATCGGAGGTAGCTAGGGCATTCCTCACTGTACCACCGGACATAGTCTGAGAAGCACATCGGCTTCTTTCCCTCAGCTTGGGCATCTTTTGAAAGGCAAGGACTTTCCAGTGGAAAGAAAGAGTGCTTGAAAAAAACCAGTAGTATGAGTAGTATGGTATGGAAGTATGGAAGAAATCTGTTGTTAGAGATGAATGCGGCCACGGCCAACATGCACCTTAAAGCGAAAATTCACCATCAAAATGCAAACAACTTTAGAGAAATTCAAAGTCTCTACTCCAATGTCCAAGCCATTGTCAAACTCAGGTGATGCATTTGTGCATCCTAGCTGGGATATATCAACTTGAAACTTGGGACCATGATTCATCAATGTACTCTGTACTCTGCGTGATTTACTGCTTCCATCTTAGCCTAAATCACAATGCCCCATAAAAGAACTTCAAGTTTCAAGTAAGTCAGTTCCCAAGCCCAAGACAACTTCAGACCAGGACAAGGGGCAGATCGGGATTCAAACCTGGTACCTGAACTTGCGGCTCTGATGACCTTGGTGAAGTCAAACTGTGTGCGCGCTTTGCCTCGCTGGCCCTGAGTAGGACACCTAAGCTTGACGGACCGACCCACTGGAGAGTGCTAATTTGGAAAAGGTTACCCAGTTACCCGGTTTTACCCTTGATGCAAACGAAGGATGCCGGTTTTACCCTTGATTCAGCACGGGTTGTTTGATGTTTGGAGTCCGAATTGGAAGATGTTGCATTCCAGTTAGTTACCAGTTACCAATCAATCTTTGGACAGAAAGAACTGAAAGAACCATGTGAATATGAAGGTGGGATCAGAAATCAACATCATTAGTACAGACAAGTGTTGTCCGGCCCTTCAAAACCAAAAAAAGTAAGCTGAGGCTGGAAGCTGACTTAATTCGCCTACTGTCTGAATGTCCACAGTCACAGTGTCTAGATTACAGTGTCCAGCACCCAGCGAGTGTCAATTAAGAAAACCAAGCAACTTTGAAACAAACTCAGACAAGTGCTCAAGCAGATCTGGCTTACTGAGCTCCTGCAGGTAGTCCTTCAGATTCTTCTTAGAAGGCCCCTGACCCACAGGTGGTGCACGACTTGCTTGACTTAGCAACGCCGCAAGATCAGCCTGATGAACCTGGCACAACTGCAAATCCTTCTTGGGGTTGTATACGACTTTCGCTTCACACCCAGGAATCTCACACCCCTGTTTGGGGGGCTCCATACTGAACCACTGGCCAAAGCTCAACAAACGAGTCACTGAGTCTTGAGCAAAGAAGAGCACCAAAGTCAAAAGCTTCATTCAAAAAACAGGAAGAAAATTCAAATCAATGAGTGAGTGAGTGGATGATTGACTAAATGATCATGCAAGTACGGTGTCTCACTCTGAACATAGATAGCAACATGCCAAACATTTCAATACCAACACCGACGGCACTGGGCACTGGGTCACTGATCACTGTTCCGGAAAGATCTGCAGGCCTATACTGCTGAAGGTCCATGGTCCAAACCTCACAAGAGAACAGCGGCAGGCGGCAGGAGTGCACGAGGCCAGGAGGCCAGGAGGCAGTAGAAAAACGTTCATACATAAAAAGATAAATGATAGATGCTTGATCTTGATGATAGAAGTCGATAGAAGTCAGAAGTCAGAAGAGAGAATGTCAATGTCAGCAAGTCACTGTCCAGCAGGAAGTCCAGTCCAGTGAGTCCAGTGCAGTGAGTGCGAACTGAACAAGACTAAGGTGCAGCTGCAGGTGTGTCTGGAATCTGAATCTGACTTTGATGCACCAACACACTGACACCGACAGTCACTCGTGCAGTGCCTATGTTTCTTCCCCACCACCACCTATGCTCTTTCTTCCTCACCGTCACCGTCACACTTTGTTCTGTGGCACTGACTCGGCACTGACAAGATAAAAATAAGGCAACTAAGATCGCATACATATCGAAGGCTAAGAAACAAACTGCTTAGGGCTTAGGCTTATACATATAATATACCTACAGTATATACTTATACTACTGTTTAGTACAGTCAGGGTCAGAGTCAGGGTTGATAGCTTGAGGCTTGGCTTGGTGACTTGGTGACTAAATCTGAAATGTTTCATCATATCAGGGTGAAACAAGGGAATCCAGGCTTTTCAGAGCTCTGTGGCCGCTGTGACTGTGGGGGCTGTTGTGGGCACCGTCGTCAGAGTGCGGCCAGTCACAATCGCACCATTGATGATTCTGCACACTACTGCCTCACCATTGTCATTCAACATCCACCCCTCATCTGCAGCCAAGTAATCCCTGAATGAAACCTCACTGGGTGTATCTGGGCCGGCACCCATGTCTGCAACACTGTGATCCCCTACCCTTGAATCATTCTCAGGCTCCTCGACTTCTCGCTTACGTTTTCGACCCAACAGCAACTTTCTGGCAAGATCTTCATTCATTGCTTCTGCAAAATCCAGCAATTCGGACAGGCTTCTACACTTGAGAGAGACGACAATGTCAGAGTCTGCGTCATTACCAACGGGAATGTCTACGTCAATCGCACTCTCACTGGTCTTAGAAGATTGTCCTTCAGGCTCAGGATCAGGTGGTCGGCGTGGTCGGCTTGATTCACATGTAGATGCTGATGCAGCTATTTCCGTCTTGACAGGTGACCCTGGCCCTGGCCCTGGCATGCACTGATCAACATGCTTCTCTTCTGATTCTGTGCTGCAAAACATGGCGTACTGCAACACTGACCCTGTTTCAGGCTGGTCGCTGGACACATGACACGGCCATAAATCATATACTATACTATTGGGATTCTGGGATGCTTGATCCTTGGAGCAATGACAAACCAACAACTTAGACACAAACATGTCATCCGGAAATCCAATTCGAAACCTTTTCCCATGTCTTTGTCCCATCATTTTTTGCATACATCATCATCAACATCTAGTTTCTGGCAATGAAACATAAATGGAACGGAAATGTGAGGCTTAACATTTGGCATCAAAAATTCCAGTATACCACAATATTTGACTGAACTACATATTCAAACAAGCCTGTATCTGTCTGTAGTTCGTTGTTTTTTTTCAGGAGCCTGGGACCTTTGCGCTGCAAGTCCCTACAAGAAAGGTGAAAGCACCTTCCCAAATCTCATTCTGGCATCTGGTACCAGACCCTCCAGACCCTTGCCTTTCAGGCATGTCAGAGAAAGGTCAAGAGAAAGGTCAAAGGTCCATTTCCGCCACTAAATGAATCTGGCCAAATCAAATTGGATCATTTCCCAAAGTGCGAAAACAAACAATACTTAAAACCACCACCTTTGAAATATACAGGAGACACGGTTTTTCCTATGGTTTGAACTAAGATGCGCTTGGAAACCATTTGGAAACCTGGACAAAAACAGTTTCTTATATCGCTCACTCCCCTGAGTTGAAAAATATCCAGTGTGAAATTGGATTCAAACAAAAAATATTCTCAAAGTCCAACCAATCTAGCCAAATGGAATTATGTTTCACCTGACATAAAGGATTTTTCCTTACTAAACCACCATTTTTGGGGTGAGGTCTTGTGATGCTCATTGTGAGGTTGCTAAAATTTGACCAAATCAATCACATGTGGCTGCGGCCGCATCAGTTTGATTGTAGAGCTTCAAGCTGATCAAGATTGCACACCATAGAGATCCAACTACCGTGCTGTGCATAGCCTCAGCTGCTCAGCTCCGAGGCAAAGGTAACCACACAATAATGCGTCAAAGGAAATGATTATTATATATTAACTTTGAAATCATACTATTGAAATAATCATAGTATTGTAATGTATTGTCAATTTGATAGCCTTGGTGATGCAAGCAAGTCCTCTTTTGCAGAGTGTGAGACAGATCAAATGACTTGACTGACCTCACCAACTTGACTTGACCCATCAGAAATTACAATAACTTCCTCGACGGTAGCCACAGCCTTCACAAAGGCAATTTTTGGAATAGTTGAAATTTGAAATGATGCATTTCAACCAAACACAAGCTGTGGGTTTGGGTTTGTGGTTTGGGTGCTCCCATATTTTGATCAAGATAAAACCAAAAAAATTGATCAACTTAGAAAATAATGGGAAAAACAAACAACCATGCAGAAGAAACAAAGAAATGTATCAGTGAACACACTCAACTCTGGAAAGAAATCATTAAGGCCATTAAGGCAAACAAAAAAGTCATTGAACTTGAAAAAAATGGCAGGACTCATTGAATCAGACGATTGACTAGTGCCTGACATAATTTACTAGTCCAATGAGTCCAATGATGCCGAAAACAAACAATAACAACTCAAATCAAAAATGAATAATTCAGAAGTTCAGAGACTCAAAGCCGAAGCCTGCCTCAAAGCTCATCTTATTCAGCCTTATTAGTTATTACTGCCTGCATTGCACTTAGGACAAGAATGTCAGCCAAGTCAAGCCGAGAAGCATTTCCCGCCAATGACTTCTTCTGAGTTCCTGTAAGTGGGCATCTGATGTGTGGAAATGGCTCCTGTCCTGCACAGTCTGCAAATTGCGGAATGGCCATTGCCTGTAAGTGCTCCTCAGGCAGCATGTATCTTTCAACTTCTTGATTGCCTGATTGGGAAATCAACCACATCTTGCCGTTACGTAGTAATGTCGGCAGATAAACAGAGCATAGCGGAAAAGTCAGGGGGTTTTGAAGAAGATTGGCCACCACAAATCTTTCCCCACGGTCAAACGCTGCGGTCACCTTGGGCAAATGCCGGTACTTCTGCAGCCAAAGGGATTGGGATCCTGCCAAGAGAATAATATTCCAGCATCAGCATCCATTGTTACTTGTGAAACAATTGGCCTTTGAGCTATAAGCCTCCTGAGCCAAGGCCTTTGAGAACATTGAAAGAAGTTGAAACTCTTGGATCGAGAATTCAGCATCGAATTGAGAGTCAATTCATCGTTGCTTTCTTGTTTCATCTTGACACTCGCAACTGATAGATTGTTCATGTTCAGTGGTCAAAGTGAATTTTCGAGATGATGCTGCTAGACCCTGCCCAACCGTCCTCTCAAAGCATCTGCAAAGGCGGTGTTTGATGGCAAGAACAATCTTCTGCAAACGGCATTGCGTTCTGCATTCACAAGATCCTGACATAACAGCAAAAGTAATCACCAATAGTACCAAAAGTAATCACATTTCTGGTCATGAAAGCCTCTCCATTTGCCAAGCACCCCAAACCTGAACACTAAGACTGAATAGTAAATAGTATTCACAAAGTAGCAAACTCAATCATTCAAGAGAATTGATGATGAGCTGATGAGCCATCTGAAAAAAAAACGCCTGAGGAGCGGTGAACAGGTCGCACACGTCGAGAATCGGTTTGCGGAACAGTTCTTTGACAATGCTCACGCCCTCTTCGAGAAAGCCGGTTTTTGCTTGAATGCCCACCTTACTTTTTCCAGCAAAGAACAAATGTTGTGGGGAGTGGGGATGGAGAGTGCTTCAGTGACCACTACTCGACTCGGCCAGCATTGCAGCATCAGCAGCCTGCACCACAAATTTAGATGTGTTTGATGATGATGACGACAACGATGACGATGACGATGACGTTGACGATTACAATGACGATGATGATGATGATGATGATGATGATGATTATGATGATGATGATGATGATGATGGATGGGGTCGGGGTGTTTCATTTTTCAATTTCCAGGCTTTCAGGGGCCTCTTAGGCCAGCCTCAAGTCTCCAATTGAATTCAAATCGCAAAAGAAAAAACACTTTGTTTGCTCAAATGGTCACTGTCACTGTAACCCAGCTGAAAAAACGCCACAACAAATAAGCCGAAACAAAACCTAACCCAAAGCCAAAGCAAGTATGCTTTTTTAAGCGATAAAAAAGATTAGGTTAAATAAAAAGTTGATGTTCCATGTTCCAGGGCATGGGATTCAAATCACACCAAACATGATCAACATCAAAAAAGAAGAAACGGGCGCAACAAACACGTTAGCTTGGGCTCTACCAAACTTCCCACAAACTCGCACAGCTACCTGCTTAGGTCAATATTCTGCAATCATGGAACGGTGTAAGCTCGGTTTCGAGTTGCTGGCCACCCGAATTGACAAGGCGACAAATCCATTGTCTGTTGATTCTCAGGATCAGTGGAATCATGAGCACTCCCACGACAAGGCCAGTGCCACTGCCAGTCTTTGAGGTATTCGCCAAATAAGCCACGAAAAAATAGGCTCGTACATTCATGCAAGGTGCAAGCCTGTTTCAAGAATAGCAGTGGCAAAACCAAACAATGAATTGAAGGACCATGACCGAGAGAACTATAGACAGCTATATGTACTGTGTGAAGTTCAAAACAGGTTACTCAGACTCAGACTATGACTGAGTCATTGAATCACAAAATGTCAGTCTCAAGTTTCATTCAATCAAATAACTCTGCACCTCGCAACTCCAGTATCTTTCTGCAAACCAAACCGCTAACGGTTGGGCACTTTGTCCGAAGTGTCCCAACCGTGAGCCTGAACACAACACTGGGTGGATTGATGGCAGAATGAAATAAACAAGCACTGACTCACTGATACAACGAGACTCAGTGCCTACCAGCATTAAGGCAAAACAAGACTCTGAATCAGACCCTAAGCTTTACTGCCGAATATTTGTTCTTTCCTGCTGAATATCAGGCAAGTAGCCTATTGCGCTAAAATCCTTACATGTGGTCCCTGCGACTGCCAGTCGCAGGGAAGTCAATGGGCGAGAAGGGGCCATGAAACGTTTGTTTCCTTGCAAAATGCCCAAACGTCGTGCATGACCTTAGGTCATCAGGCCAGCACTAGCACACTGAACCCAAAGCATTCATCCAAACAGTTCTAGCTGGCTGCATGACTGCATGTGGCTCATGTGACTGTCACTTGTCATGAAACATTTGAGCATGAATTGACTTAAGACTTAAGGCAGGAGAAATACTGTGTTGCCATGTCTTCTGGGTCATGGCCATGGCGCAGTCAAGTCACCCACTGGCGACAAACAGTGGTGCATCTTCTCTTTCAGTTCCAATTCTTGCTGAGCTGTCAGGCATGCAGACCTCTTGATGCCTTTCTCTGCTCTGAAAGCTGCATCCACTGCTGCAAAGTCTGTGTGGCTGTAGCAGGGCACCCGATCAAGATATACCGAACTGTCCTGTAGTCAAAAAGAACGGCATGCATGTGCATGGCATGCGGTGTCTGCCAGTTTGCACTTGCAACTGACTGTGTCTGCAACTGCACCTGCAAACTCACCATATAGTCATATAGTGTCTATTGTCAGTGCCAATTGCCAATGAATGTCAATGTCAGTAGTCAGTCAGTTCCACGGATCGCCACCCCCAAAGAGCCTTCATAAGGAATGCAGCATATTTGCCGAACAACCGATTCCCGTACTCCACAGCAAGCTCCTTGGCTTCTGTCTCATCAACCCCACCTCAGGTGCAAGCATAAAGGTCAACAACTGGCCAGCAAGCAAGCAACAAAACACTGTGTCAATTCAATTGTCAACTTAAAAGAACGAACAAACAAACAAACAAAACAAAACAAAGCAAAACAAAACAAAACAAGACAAAACAAAGAGGCTGGCAAAACAATAGAAGCAAAACAATGGGAAAAACACATCACAATAACACTTAAGTTCAGTCACATACACAACACAGTGAGACCCAGTGAGACTACAGCAAATAGTGATATACCTTGACTTTGCGCCTTGATAAGTCAAAAGTCAATTAAAAAAAACGACTGAACAGCAGGTTGCAAACTGCAGATTCACCCCAAATAGTTAAGCCCCTTGCTTGTTAAAATCTTCAGCTCAAACACCAAGTCATCCTGGATCTTGTTCAACATGTTCCTGCAGCTACAGCGTGGCAGCATGGATGACATTTTGACATAAGCACAGCCAGAGACGGAACCTGAATAAGTTTCATTTCAGTGGTCCAGTCTAGTCAGTTCAAGTTGAATAGTTCAGCTGACAGTGACACGACTTCCACTCCGGCAACTGCAAGGCTTTGACTTCACTCCAAAAACTTAAAATTCAAAACAATGTCAATGTAAAAGTTGTTTCACTGCCTGCCCCGGCTGCCCCCTCCCTGACCTGGCTTGAATAGAAATTCTGTCCATCAAGTTTCCCTGCACACACTGCGCTCGCTGGTCCTACAGGGTCTTGTCGCTCAAACTCAAATCAAGGAAAAAGGGTTATAGCTTTTGAGCCCCTCATTTCCAAGGGACAAAGTTGTGTTTCAGCTTACAATATCAAAAAAAACTCTGATGTCTGTTGAATCAGTCGGCACATCTCCTCAGGCAAAGATTGCAGCACTTTCCTGCAAGTGCTATCCACATCACATGTTGTGATTGTGCGAACAACTCCAGGGGTGATCATCTTGATCTCTGGCTTGGAAGGCCCTGCATGTCAATTGTTGGGTGAAATGATGTACCCAACTGAGTGAAGAAATATTATGCAACCGGTAACCGGCATGACACTCATGGCGAAGAAAAACAAAGTGAAAAGTGAAGATCAAGTCAAACTCTAGACTCTGCACTTCGCACTATTGCGTACAGTAATGGACAATGACAAGAACAAGATATCTCGCGAAATCTAAATAGAACAGAAATGTATCATCGCTCTCCATTCACATAAACTAGTAATTTTGAAGAACTTTCAAACTTTCAAATTCAATCTTGGGCATTGGGGGTCGATTGGGTCAATTGGGTCTATGATTGACTGTATGCAAAAAAAAACTGAGCAGAATGACCGAATGGGCCGAATTTAATCGAATTTAGCCAGGCTAGCCAAGCCACCAAGTGAATTCAAGGCTGCGATTGTAGCAGAAGCTTGTTGAACCAGGGCCCGATGCTGTTGGTGGAGAGTTGCAGCTCCGTTACCTGTCCCACCGTACGCCTCGTTTATCTCTAAATCTAGCTCAAGCACCTTCAGCAGGCGCCGCAGGCGCACATTGTCTTTGTCTTTTGAGTCCACACCAATGAAATGACGAGCATTTGAAGACTGCCACTGGAAGAGTTCGGCCAAAGATGAAGGCCCGTTCGGCCATTCCTCCAACTCGGCTTGTCTCCGAATCAAAACATGAATCCCATCACCACCCTCACCAGGGCCACGCCTGGTCAGTTTTGGTTCCACACCTGTCACACCTGCAGCATCCGCCTCTGTCTCCACGGAGTGCATATCCGCCACTTCCAAAGTTTCATCATCACTTTTAGGTGGCCTCTGCTCGGAGTCACACTTTTTGTCATCGTCAGTGCTCAGGCTACTGACACTGCTCCCCTCGCTTTCCTCTGATGCATCCGAGGATGAACTGGATGAACTCTCAACCAGGCAGTGTTTTCTCTTGCCACTTCCCATAGATTTCATGGCTGGAATCGGTTGGCTTTCTATTGCATTAAATGAAAATCTGTTAGCTGTTCACTCCTCCCTGTCTCCCTGTTCCTGTGATCGTATTGTCGGTGGTCGGTGGCAGTTCAAAATTACTTTTATCCAGATTCAGATTCCCAGTTCCCAGGTATGGCCAGCTAAAGTAAAATTGACTTTAGCTAAACTTTAGCATAAGTACCAATTACAGCAGCATAGAACCCAAACAGTTTAAACAAATTAAAATTGACATGTGCGATTTCATCAAATACTTGTTGGAAGGCCCGGCTGATTTTTTGCATCAGTGATCGCTGATCGCACATGAAGAAAGCCGAAGAGAGCCGTAACCACTTCCGAGCCCAAGAAGGTGGCCACACCAACCAACACCAAGGCGGCCAGGTCCAAGGCTGCAGTAAGAACCCCAGCAGTAGACTTGTGGCGCATTCTTTTGTAATTATCTAGTATTGTGTTTTTTTGATGGAGTGGGTCATGTCACCCTAAAGTGAATTGCGACACCCAAACTTTCGGGTTTAGGGTTTAGGGTTTAGTTTTTTTTTTTACGGTTTTAAGTTTGGTGGTTTCATTTTTTTACCAAAGGCATTTGTGCCAAAACAATCTGGGCTACATGCCCTATAACATGAGCCAAACAGGCTCCGCGCAGCGGCAGCAAAAATATGTATATACAGAAGGTGGCCACACCAACCGACACCAAGGCGGCCAGGTCCAGTAGACTTTTGGCGCATTCTTTTGTAATTATCTACTTTTTTTTGAGTTGGTGGGTCATGTCACCCTAAAGTGAATTGCGACACCCAAACTTTCGGGTTTAGGGTTTAGGGTTTAGTTTTTTTTTTACGGTTTTAATTTTGGTGGTTTCATTTTTTTACCAAAGGCATTTGTGGCAAAACAATCTGGGCTACATGCCCTATAACAAGAGCCAACCAGGCCCCGCGCAGCGGCAGCAAAAATATGTATATATTCAAATGCCAAAAAGCAAAAGGCGAAACCTGTTGTGACAGGATTGATTTTTTTTTGGATTTCTTTGTTGATTGCATTTTTTTGGAAATCCTTATAAGTTCCAAATTTTGGAACTTATAAGGATTTCATTTTTTTTGATTTCTTTGTTGATTAGTTTTTTTTTGAAATTCTTATAAGTTCCAAAATTTTGGAACTTATAAGGATTTCATTTTTTTTGGATTTCTTTGTTGATTGCATTTTTTTGGAAATCCTTATAAGTTCCAAAATTTTGGAACTTATAAGGATTTCATTTTTTTTTGATTTCTTTGTTGATTAGTTTTTTTGAAATTCTTATAAGTTCCAAAATTTTGGAACTTATAAGGATTTCATTTTTTTTGATTTCTTTGTTGATTAGATTTTTTTTGAAATCCTTATAAGTTCCAAAATTTTGGAACTTATAAGGATTTAATTTTTTTGATTTCTTTGTTGATTAGTTTTTTTTGAAATCCTTATAAGTTCCAAAATTTTGGAACTTATAAGGATTTAATGTTCTTGATTTTTGTGTTAGTTTTATTTTCTTAAGAAGTTTTTATGTTGTTTTGATTTTTTTTAATCGTTTTTTGTTTAATCCTTTTAAGTTCCAAAACTTTACACAAAACATTAAGAAAAAAACGAAAAAAACAGTGGAAAAAAACAAAAGAAAAAAAAGTGAAGTTTTCTTTTAATTCCTTGAATTTCTTATAAGTTCCAAAATTTTGGAACTTATAAGGATTTCACTTTCAGACATGTATATGTTTAGGTCATTTTGGCCTCAAAATCAAGGTTTTTGACCTAAAAATATATATGTCCCATGTGCAAAAAACAAGTTGTACATTGGCAAGGGTACTTACCCCCTTCAACCTTCATCAACTCTCCCACCTCTGAGATTGACGAGCGGTCCACCGAATCTTGTGCCAAATGACCCAACCTGTTGTGGTTGGCTGCCGGTCATATTTAGGCTGCACCAAACTGCTAGAACTGCTCTTCCACACAATATTCAAGCTGTTTGTCCAAACACTATATTTTCAAGTACATTTGCAGAATCCAAGAAACAGTTGTGTTTCACAAATGAATTTTCTGTAGAAGTTTTGTAGATATCCATGATATCCATCATAAATTTCACAGGTGTAACCTTCTTCCTTCCTTCATTTTCATCTCTTGACACCTGGATATCTCCACAGGCACCTGTTGGATTCAATGGCTTATCGCGTCACATCTCGGGCCTTGGATCTGGCCTATGAGAATGAAAGGTGAAAAACCCCGGAAGATGAACGGCAGGAACTAACCTAAAAAAAACATCACCCCCTCTGAAAAAGAAAATCATCTTCCAAAGATTGAAGAAACTACTGTACCTATTATGTCAAAGTTAGGTGGTGGGTGTTAAATCCGTTTTTATTTTTCACCCCTACCTACCTGGGAAGATGATCCAATTTGACGATCATTATTTTCAGATGGGTGCAAACCACCAACTAGAAACTTGAAGATGATTTGATTTTGATTCCTCCCAAAGATGTGGTTTGATGTATGTTGATGTCATGTTTCTTTTTGTTTGTGGATTGATTTTGCTTGTCAAATAGTGTTTCTTCTATTTTGGTATTTTAGATAGTTTGTTTTCGTCAACGAAGTTTTTAGCAAAGTAGTTGTTTTGTTTGAGCAGGAACCCTGGCAGAATTCCTGAGATTCAATGGGGCGGTAGGAAACCTGCAGGTTTACTACCTCCTTTTCCACAAGGTAGGAAATGTCGAGATCACTTAGGCCCCTGTTTTGCTTATCAAGAACTCTGATTCTGATCTAGGTATTTCAGATTTAGTTCATGGTACTTCAGAGTACTGAGTAGTTCATAATCGTGCTAGTTTCTACCCATGTGTTTATTTATTTCCACCCGTTTTGGAGAAATTTCCAATTTGATTTCACAATAGTTGCGAGATGGGTTGAAAGCATCGACAACCACATATATTACAGGTATATAAATATGGGGATGTGGGAGCCACAAAGGTGCCAAATTTGAAATGTGAAAGGCGTC
>OMLO01000767.1_pt1 | contig 22696 bp, 22 predicted proteins | sample 1674811 | NCBI WGS metagenome assembly OMLO01 (sample SAMN06265003, study PRJEB25207) | coral metagenome | isolation source: Coral host | place: Mexico:La Bocana,Puerto Morelos, Mexico | collected 2008-11-13 | reverse complement strand
AGTCTTCAATTTCGTTTTTCTTTTAGAAGAAGCTACTTTTTCATCACGCCCTCCTCGCATTTTGCCTTCTTCTTCGCTTTGCCTTCTTCTACCCTGACCCGTTTCTTGCATGATCATGACCTCTCCCCTATTAACTGTTAAACCTTAAATGCAAAACAGACAAGCTGTGGATGTTTAAACAAACAAGTACAAAAACTAATTACGATACCTTTAAACACCCTGACGTGACCAGCATAGTGTTTTGAAGTGAGTGTGGAGATGTTTTTCCGACCCTGGTATTCCCTGTGGTAAGTCTCATCATCTTGGGTCTCCCCCTCTCCAAGGGATTCATCTTCATTTACTGGGAAATCGTGACAATTCTCTTTCTTGATTCCCATATTTGCGTCGTAGTTTAAGCGCTCTACAATGACGTTATTACTGTGATCAATAACGCAGTTAGCAGGGCTCCCGCTCTTTTCCACCACATTGTTTTCTCTGTTTCTATGTTCCGCGCCATTTTCTTCTGTAGTAGAAGGAACTACATGCTCCATCATGTAGCAATCGAGTTTATAAGCATCAAAAGAGGAAAAGAAAAGCACAATAAGTCGTCATCTTATGCTACATCAAAATAAGTCCTTAGTATCCACGCAATTTGTACTTAGTAACCACGCGCACTTATGGTTCCTCGTGATTTGTGTTGGATTTTAATTTTCCCTTTATTTGTTGTCATTTTGTCAAGTCTTCTAATATATTTTTATTATAGACAGTTAAAACTCCAGGAAGACAAGAAATATGAATTGAACAACCAGAGAGTTCTTGTCATTACTGCTCATCCAGATGACGAGTGTATGTTCTTTTCGCCCTCCATTTTGAATTTGCAACGGTCCTGCACAGTACAAATACTGTGTCTTTCCACAGGTATGCCTGCATAAATTATTAGAGTTAAAACTGAGTTTTATCTTCTAGGGTTTGATTTGCCCAACTGTGACTTTGCTGTGTGGCCATATCATGAAAGTGCGACCACACACCTCCACACACATCCCCCCCCCCCCCCCCCCCCCCCCCCCCGGAGAACCCAAAAGCTGGAATGACGGAATTGTGGAACGGTGGAAAATCACCCGAAATCCTAAGGAATGATGGAAAAACAGAATGGCAAATGGAAAATCACCCGAAAACCTAAAACATAGATATGGAAAATCACCAGAAATTTGTCTTTCCGTGTATTGAGGGTCCCCAATAATGTCTTCAGATTCCGCTTTCCTACCCATTTTTTCCTGTTAATCCCACCATCCCACTCTTGTTTGTTGGAGAACCCCTTCAAATTGACTATCAAAGAAATAACAAAACATACCTTTATCGACTTTGGTTTGTTAGTAGAATATATTGTCGTCAAAATAAACTGATGTAGGCTACTATGTTCCAAGTTGCTACTTTTCTTTGGTTGTAATCATTTACAGACTGAGAGGAAAAATTTACTTTTCCAAATTTATTTGGATTAGGGACGGTTGGTAAGAAAAATTATAGTTGAATACTAAAGTGGTGCCAGGGAAAATTTCCCCCAAAAAAGTCATGAAAGCTAGCACTGAAAAAAATGTTGCATGTTTTTAAAAAAAAATTGCACAGAGTATTTCATCCTGTGAAATAAATCCCTGTACAGACAGTGGCCGTAAGAAACTGGGGTGAACTGAAAATTTCCCACTCCACCTGATGGTCTGTCCATAAGCCAGGAAGACCCTGTAGATGAGGCTGGTTTTCACACAACAAGTCTCAAGCACTGTCCACATGCAAAGAATTTGAAACCAGAAATTCAAATAACATTGAAGAATGCACAATAAGACACAGCTACATGCTGAAAAGATTTGTTTCTGTCAGCTTGCAGTTTTAGCTCTGGTCAACTTATGATGAATTCATATTGGAATTGAAATCCCATTTCCCACTCTTTTACCCTTACCAATCCCGCATCCCAACCCGATAACAACACAAAATCCCACTCCCAATGGCAAATGAAATTCTCACTTCCTACCCCTGTTTTCAGCTCAAATCCCAAATAACACTGCAAAAAAAATCCTGCATTTTGCCAAACCTACTGGGGACCCTCTGTTTTAGGATTTTGCTTTATTTTCAGCCTTTCCATCATTCATGTTTTAAGGTTTCGGATGATTTTCCACCATTCTGCTTTTCCATCATTCCATGTTTTAAGATTTCAGGTGGTTTTACGCTGTTCTGTCATTCCTGCCTTTAGGGTCACTGTAAGGTATTTTTTTCCATCCAATTTCTCTTCAAAGCTCACCAGGTAAGCCAGGTTGTGTGTATATAACACTTATTTATGACATTTTTATTCACTTATAGGTAATTATTACCAACAAGGAAATATACGAAAACAGGAATTGTTTTCAAGCTGCAGCATTCTGGGAGTTCCATCCAGTCATGTGACCATAAAAGATGATCTGTGAGTGAATGCATGGAAATTCCATTGTATGTTGTTTGAGGAGTTATATTTTCCATGTTTCCATTGAGTTTTATGTCTGTGCAATCTTACAGGTCTTTTCTAAAATATGTCTACTAGACACAGGAAAGGGTTTTACAAAAACTCTTTGTCAGCAAAAGTTTGCTCATACATCCGTTTGTACATAATACAGTTGAACCTCCTTAAAACAACCACCCAAAATGTCATGCATGGGTGGTTACTTACAAAAGGCTGTAACTTAGAAGAGATTAGACCATATTGGGTTAAAATTTTGCCTCATTAACAAGGTAACTACAGAAATCTAACCATGTTTGAGAAAACATCTGGTACTTCCCATTGAGAAATTTCCATCTCTTGTACTTACCACACAGGTATTTGCTCCTTGGGTAGTTGGGAGCAGTGACCATTATGATATGACATTGTATAACATCTGGAGTAAAATAATGTACCGGTAAGAGTTTGTTTGGAAATGTAACAATTGAAAATATGAAAAAGAAATTTATGAAAAACAACTTCAACTCTTTTGTGTGTTAATTTTGTCTCCATGCCGTTTTGGGGTAATGTCATTGCAAGTTTCAGCTTCATTGTTTCACTCTCTCGAATGTATCTAGAGAAGAAAATGATGAAACTGAAGCTCGCTGGAATCGCATTGAAACAGTAGCACACAGAAAGTAACACACAAGTCAAAGTAAGTCATTGTAACAGTTATTCAATTTCTTTTCCATATTTTCAACTGTTACAAACGATTATTACATTCCCATACAAACTGTTATATTTATGCTGTTATGCAATGTCATATCTGAATGTTCATTGCTCCCAATTAGTTATTACCCTTGGCCCAGGGATACCATGGCTTTACTATCCAATTTCCATTATATTGTCTGAGGGCGGTTTATGGGAAGATAAAAGCAAATCAAACTTTACAAGGTTCCAAACATAGCGATTTAATTGAAAACTTTTGGTGGAAAACTGGTCACTGAGGAGAGGTGGTTCCTTATGCGAGGTAGTTGCAACCAGAGGTTCAACTCCATTTTGCTTTGCTTTCAGTGTGCTCTAAAAGAGATGTTATTCTATGTTGGTTTCAGTTCTCTTCCTGATGATCCCAATGTTGACTGGGATACCAAGATTGTCAGCCAAATAATTCTTGATCACATCAAGCACAATCAATTTCAAATGGTAAGATGAAGTGGGGTTTAAGAGAAAGTGGGTGCGTGGGGTGAGGCAAGCAGCCTTACACCAAAATTCAAAACAATGTACAAAACTTTGAACCTGGTTCAAAATACAATGATTCATGATTTGAAACCCTTTTTGCCAACAGGGAAAGAAATAGATTTATCTGCCCATGTACATTTGTACTGGATTTTAGTTAAATCATTGTGATTGGTCAGAATATTTTCATTCAAAAGTGTTCTGTTGAATAAGTACATGACATATTTTTGTATAGTGAACAGGTCACCTCTCTTATGAGGGTTCTAGGTAAACAATTTCCTCACCCCAATCAGTTTCTGTGCTTTACTTTGCTAGTATTTTTGCAGACAAAGCCCCTGTGAATTACTAAGGTTTGTCACTGTTTTCTTAGTGGCTGTCTGACTGGATTTGACTTTCATTTAACAGGTCTTAACTTTTGACTCTTATGGGGTGTCAGGCCATTCAAACCACATTGCCATCTACAAAGCAGTAAAAAGATTGAAAGATAAAGGACTCCTTGAAGATGTTACAATTTATGTTCTCAACAGCATTAGCATATTGAGGAAATACATTTCACTTTTGGATCTTCTGTCCAGTGTCTACTCTCAGTAAGTACAACTCACAAAGGAATGTGTGTAATTCCCGGCCTCTCTGCAGACATCTCCTTTTCATTTCTTTCCCATGCATGAATGAAAATGACATTCTCATAATGATGTGAATGGTTTTACATTTTCACTCTGCTTTTCCTTGTTAGTTACATGTGGTCAAAAATAAAGTGCTGACTCCAAATGGTATTAATATAAATTAGGAGGTCTTTCACCAAACAGAACTTAGCAAAGCGCAAACAATGAGATCCTGTTTGTCAGAATCATGGGAAAAGTTTTATGACATCATCAGTGAATATAGAATCAGTAAACATTGGTCATCCGACAAGCAGATAAAGCAAAAACGTCATGTGACAAGCAGATCAAGCAAGAAAAGGGTTGGTGAATGATCCTTAAAAACTAGGAGTCTCGCAAATTGTTGCAGAATTTTGCACATCTTGCAGTCATATTTTGTTAGTGGTTATGTGCATATCACAGTCTCGATTTTTTTCATAAAGTTGTCTTGCAGTGTCAATTATTTTTCAAGGCTAAGAAAGTTGTGAAGTACTCAATTTGTTTACTTTGTTTATGTAACCTTAATAAATGATGTCAGAATGCCTTAGAACCTGAATGTCTAGAGTGCATATTAAACACTCTGAAGTCTGGCAATTGCAGTAGTCAAAATACCTTGGGCTTGCAAAGAAAAAACGCGTCTCACCTTTTCGCAAAGTTTTGCTTTCACGACTCACCACCCCTAAGACAACAAGTCATCATAGTCTACCCAGAAAACTAATTTTCCTTTCTCTCCTCACTAATTAGGCAGATGTTCATCTCAAGCCCACAGGAAATTATTTTAGCACAGGTAGGTTAAATTGTCTGAAGAAAATATCAAATTGTTTTTATATACTGACTCTGATGAATGTTGAACATTGTGTCAACAGAAGGCCATGTATGCTCACAGAAGTCAATTGCTGTGGTTTAGGAGACTGTACATCATGTTTTCCAGATTTATGGTGATCAACACACTGGAAGAACTAAAGTGAAAAGGCTGTAATCAACAGAAGAAATTTGGCACTAATTTAATACTCTGATCACTAGCAGCTCAGAGTTTGAAAGCTCTTTTCCAATAGTCTACAACCTTTTGTCTGTTTTTAACATTGATATGGCAATGACAATCAAACAACATGTAATCAACTTGGAAATTATTGTCCTTATAACTCAACATAAATGTATGGTAAAGGAAAATCACCCTATTACTCAAGAGTGATGTTGATCACTCAACATCTTTACCATGTTCCATTACATTTCATTTTTTGAACTGACACTGTTAGCAAAAAATGCTGTTTTTTTCTTTTGTGAGCTACATGTAAGATTAAATAAACATTGCTATATGTTGAGCAGTCACTTTGCCATCATAACGATACAAGTGATACTTGAAGAATAATTTATATTCACACTAACATCAAATTACTAAGTTTTGCCATGAATTCACCATGTTTAAAAAAAAAATAAACAAGAAAACAGGAACATTAAAAATATTTAAAGGCTTAACATAGCATCTCTAGAAAGGGAATCAATAACAAAATAATGGAACAAAAATCCAGTATTTTCCATAAGACTGTCAGTTGGCACAAACAATGCCTGGTAATAAGTGATATACCATGCAAAGGTTCTACTAAAAGTCACCACTTAAAAATCTTTTTATTTCTTCTTTTCTTGTTGGTGAGTCTCTTCAATTTCTTTTTCTGTTTTATTCTCTTTAGAGCTTTTTTTCCAAGCTTCTTCTGTGTTCCATCTTCAGATTTCATTACAACGTCTTCTGTGCCTTCTGTTGATGTAGAAACACCAGAAAAGTTTAAATTATAAATGCCGACACAACAACTTTGTACAATTAAAGAGAAGGTTTACCAAAGAAAAAGTGCCAATTTTGGAAAATCATCCTTGAAACAATGGTCATATAAAAAACTTTCAAATATTTAATAAACTTAATCAAATTAAAATTATAATTATTTAATCAAATTTTAATTATATGAAATAAAGAAATAGAGCACGCATTTGAAACTACTCCAAAAAAATAATAACTGCTCTTATGCTGTAACGAAAAGGTTGCGTATAAAATATGGGGCAAACCTGGAGATTCCATGAACTAGTACTGACAAAACACATACGGTAGACATATAAGGCTACCTGTATCCACCAGGGAGGGGGTTTACTGGAAATCCTAGACCCCATACAGTATGAAGTCGCTGTTGTTATTTCCTTTACAACATTAAAATAATAATCCCATACCCGTAACAGCAGCGTTAACTGTAATTTTGCCTTCTTGGTTTTTCAGTGTTTCTCCTTGAGCTTTTTCTTCGTTTTTATCTTCCTCATGACCCTCTGTCTCCACAATCATTTCCTTGTTGTTTAATCCAAGTATCTCCTCCAATTTTGCTTTTACCTTTGGCTTTAATTTTTCCCTCCTTTCAGCCCGAAGTTTTCGCTTTCTTTTTGATCGAATACTCTTCGCCATTTTTGATAAACACACGTGTGCACGGTATGGAGCCTGGTATCTAATCTTTAGCATATGCTTCATGTATTCGGTGCTAAGTATACTTTATTTCTTGGATGCTTCATGTATGTTGTCGAATAGTGTACAGTAGATGGTACAAAATGGCGCTTGCGGCCAAAACTGCAAGATTTGCCATGGGAAAAACAGTCATAGATGCACAATTCTTGGCAGACAGTGTACTTTTTATGAATAGTAAGTATGGCATGCAGAGGAATGCCAGGCACTGTCACTTTAGTGACTGATTGCTCCGAGACAGACTGCCAGGCACGTGTTTATTATTTAAAAAATGGATAATTTACATTATTAATCCTAGATAAGCTTAATCCTACTTCTATTATAGATATATATTTTTTCTTATTCTTCTGGTTGTGTATTCTCTATATTTAAGCATTGGAAGGCAAGGGCACTTTTCAAAGCTAAGAAGAGGGGGGGGAAGGGGTCAGGTCAGGTCAGGTCAGGCATTTAAAATAGAGATAACCAGCGTTATTTTTTATTTTAAGCATTGTTTAACAGTTTTCTTATTTTTCTACAGATGACATTATTGCATTAAATAAACCATATGGGGTGCCAGTTCACTGTAAGTGGATAATACTGAAGAGTTGAATGATGATTTTCAGTCTGTACTGCACACTCTCAAGAGTTTGTTTGTATTTTTTGTTTTGTTTCAAGTTGGACATTACAAAATGTAAACATTTTGCAAGTACTAACATGAATTAAATGCAAAGTTTTAAAACAACGCCATTATGGATGCAAATCGGTCAAAGCTTTATTCTTTGTTCTTTCTTATATCACCTGATGAAACAACTTTGAAGCTGTAAAACTCAATGAAGCTACTGGAAAAAGAATTTGAAAGACCTCAAAGATAAGGTATATGGTTCGTAATGAATAGCATTGATTGAAGTTCCATTGATTGGGAATATATAAAGTTTATAAACATTAGGCTGCTGAGACTGTGCAGTACGGACTGGAATTCATCATTAAAGTTGATTTAGAGTTTTCATTTACACTTAATATTAAAAAAAATTAAATAAAAATGTGGGTCATTTATCAACATTTCTACAAAATAGAGCTCTGTAACTGTGGTCTCTAAGTAGACTGATTGCTTCAATTCGACGGTGGAAAGGTAAACACAGTTGAGTTATTAGATCGTGTGTACTAAAGGCATCCACAGTGGAGTGTCAATGAATACTCTTGATTGACTCTCAATTAACACTAGATTGACAGTCAATTGACATCTGACTTGATCAATACTTAGCTGACACTTCATCGTCACTTGATCAACATGTTGATCAACACTCAATCAACACTTGATTAACAGTCAGTTGATAGTCGGCTGAGTGTTGACTAACTCATATGTATTGATCAATACTTGATGGTATGTTTGCAAATATTAGTCAACTCTCAACCGACTGTTGACCGTGATGCCGAGCTGTTGATGGAAGTTAGATTAAGGGTAATGATTAATTTTTTTTTTTTTTGTCTTTATTACCCAAGATTCAAATTATCAACATTTTTAACCACCTAGGCAGGGTTTCAAAAAAAATTCGAATTTCAACTTTCCCTTCAGACAAGCAGCTCTCAAAATATGTTGCTCACCCTGGTTAAGTCTTAGTTTATTTTTTTATTTAGTTGGCAGACAACTTCCCTAAGAATGAAAAGTTACTCGCTCAGCAACTGAGATACAGACAACTGGATGGCACTTTCTTTAGCCCTGCTATGGGAGCAGAAATTTATTTGGAAAATTGGGAGGTTTGACAAAAATTGAGATTAAACCTCTCTAAAGTCTTTGCCAAGGAACCAAAAATGTTTTGAATAAATTTTAGTAGGTTTAAAAATTCAAGAGTTTAAAAAATGAGGATTTTAATCTTACAAGTATAATAGGCAAGAATTTATCAGGTGATAAAATTTAATGGTCTCTACTCCATCCAGTAGCATGTTCTGTGTGCATAGTCCTAATATGGAAACAGATTTGAATATCTATTTATTGAAAAGCTGTATTTGTTAATCTGTTATTTTGAAGCGGGTCCTGGTGTAAAGGTCAGTATAATGGACATGCTGGATGAGTTTACAGAAATCAAAAAATTGAAACAAAGACCAGAGCTGGCACATCGAATTGACAAGTAGGTGCTTTTGTTATACATCAGCCTATTTCCTTCAGGATAATCTTGAGCTGTTGTTAGGGAGCTCTAACTTGATAAATTACTTTGAAATTAAGGAATGTCACTGATGCCAGGCTATACACAAGTCCTACTGCCAATACCATCATGTCCATCATACCTAAACTTATTGTTAAGTTTTAGTGGACACAGTCATCTGTCACACCTTCAGTCACTTTGCTTTCAAGATGGCTTTAGCTCAGTTGTCGAAAAACATCAGTCACCAATAATACTTCTTTTCAGAACTACTACTGCTTTAGAAAACTGATTCCATTTTAGATCTGGTACATCCTCTACTTAGGTGAAAATCAGTTTTGAGCCATGCCCATAAAATTAGATTCAGATGGTGTACTCCATAACCCCCTTTCAACAGCTCAACATTTTTTTTTTTGCATTTAACACAAAAACAAAATATAGTTACTGTAACTTAAGTATACTTACTATTATATGCTGGAAAATTATTCACTTACAGGGACTGCAGTGGAATTCTGTTATTCACAAGGTACTGGTCAATAGCAAACAAATTTCACTCATTTTATTATTGTGATTGATTTTAATATTTTCAGTAGGTTCCCAATAGCTCTAACTGCTTTTTATCTGTTTTCACGGGGAAGCTATTATAAGAAAGATGTATAACTTTATTAACTTAATGGCTATTAATGGTAACAAATTGAATTTTAATACTTGACAGTAATTAAATTTTTAGGTCGGCAAGTGCAGCCAGCAAGATAGCAGAAATGTTCGCCAACAGAACAATAAGTAAACAGTACTGGGCTATAACAGTTGGAATACCAACACTTGAAGAAGGAGAAATCAATATTCCCATTGGCGAGGCAAAACTTCTTGGAGGATATCGCATTGTTGCTAGACCAGATCTGATTGGAAAGTCTTCAGAAGTATGGCAATGTGCAGTTCCAGAAACTATCCATACTCTCCCTAAAGAAGGAATTGGAATTTCCTGGAGGTGGGGGGCTTCTGTAAGAGCAAACACATATGAAGAAAGAAACATATGAAGCTTAATTGGAATTTCCTAAGGGGTTGGAAGGAATGGATAATTTCTGATACCACACAATAATAGATAATTTAAATGTTGCAAAGTAATGATATCATAAAGTGTAATATTGTTTATTTCACAATGTAATCACTTGGGATGTAGATCATGACATTTCAACTGGTTCTTACTAATAAGTCTTCTTCAGGCAATTAGGAGACTGCACAGTATCATTTATATCACAAAGGTCGGCTGTGATTGGTGCAATACGATCCTCCCATTCTTCTATTGTCCTGGCAAGCAGCTGTTAACTCAGTGGTGTGCTATTGTACCATTCTGCTGTTGTGTATTTATTTTAATTGCAGGCATCCATGCTTCAGGAATTTCAAGTTCACTATTCCTGTTGATTATATAAGGGTGAAGTGTTATGTGAATAGTTTCCTTGACCTATGTGTGTATCAGTGAGGATCTCTGTCAATAAACTTGACCTCGTTCCAGATAGGATAGTGGCCGGTTTTGTGGGTGTGTTCAGAAATGGTGGAGGTCTAGGTATGGGGGAGTCGTATATCCCTTTCGTGTTCTTTGATCCTCTCTAATGTAGACTTTGCCGCACTCACAGGAAATCCTGTAGACAAGGCCATCCTGTTTAGCTGGGTTGACGGTGTCCTTTGGTTGTACTAAGTGTGACGGCAGTGTCAGAACAATGGAACCATGGAACACATGGACAAAATGCACCAATCACAGCCAACCTTTGTGATAGAAATGATGCAGTGCAATCAGTCTACCTCATTGCCTGAAGAAGACTAGCAGTAAGCAGTTAAAACATCGCGATCTACATCCCAATTGACTACATCATGAAACAAACGATATTACATTTGCATCTACCATGATGAATAACAACAAACTTTTCCTTAAATAAGTTTCTTAAATTTAAATACCTCACTAAGGATGTTATTGACAACTCATAAAGTTGTCAATTTCACAGTATTATAATTTTAATTCCAATTTCTTGTCATTTAACTGATGTAAAATGTTTTTTTTTATTATTATTCAGCTGTTAAGTGCCGCTGGTTTTAAAAATGCGAAAACAAAATTTAAAATTTTGGACATAAATCAGAGCACATGTGCTCTTTTACAACTAGAGCCAGTCACAGGATTAAAGCAACAAATCAGAGTTCATGCAGCAGAAGGACTGAAATGCCCAATACTGGGTGATCACAAGTTCTCTTCTGATGTGCGGCAGCCTCAGGTAGGTTTAGACAGTTCAGAATGAAGGATGATGTAATCTAGCATTATGGCCAGCGATAAGTTTCTGTTAATAGCATTAAAGAAAATATATATTTCACACTACATAGCAGAACATTGGTAAGATTTAATATAATTCAAACATTACAATTACCGGTATACAACACTTACTGAAAGAAGAGTTACAGTACAGAGACGGAAATGTCCCAAAGCACTAGACGTCAAGTGGATCACTGGTAAAACATGAACCAAAAACAATAGGCCATAATTATTTTATTCTCAGTAATGGACTGGAACTGGCTTTCAATGGAGGCTCATGCAAGGGAACAGATTGATGTCATGTGCATGTCATGTGCCCCCACATTAGCCTCAGTTGCAAGCTAGTTCCAGTCCAATACTGAAATTACAAATATGGTCTTCTAAAATATTATATTAGCAACAAGTAAAACATGAATCATGCTTGGCCCCCAGGGCATGTGGTGAGTGATTTCCAATACATTACAAAACATGAAAAGCTTTTTGAGCCTATATGTGTAATTAAAAAAATCGGAACAAATACTGTTTTCAAAATTAAATGGGAAGGTGCTTTGTTCCATCACTTAATGGCCTTATATTAACATCAAATTCATGTATTTTTTCAAAGGTGTTACCTCTACGTTTACTTCAGCTTCTTCAGATTAAAGGTGTACAGAACAGAACAGATCCCAAAGCAAAAGGAAAAATCCGACCATGGCAAAGAGCGCTCATTCCTCTCCATTTACATGCACGACAATTAACTTTACCAAAATTGTATCATGGAAATGATATTATAATTAAGGCACCTCTGCCTGAATATTTTGAAGGAACTCTTCAAAAGTTAAACCTTCATCCAAAGAGGAAGAACATGACACATTCCAAGGATCTGATAGAGTATTACAGACTAAAATAGTTGAAAAAGCCAAAAAGTGTTGGATTTTAAATTAACTAGTATAGTTAAATGATTGGTAAAATGAGGGTGCATGTAACCAAGTTTGTAAAAAGGTAGAATTTTTAACTCTGGACAGAATATCACAACAGGTTGTTGAACTCATGGGTTGATGATATCACTTGCAGTGCGTCAGTTGGAGAAACGTTCCCCATTTTTTGAGTGTAGATAAAATGATATCAAGAACTGACTCTCGAATCCTATTGAAATATTGGCATGTAAGGGTCTTAAATGTATTGATTTCCAGACTTTTAGGATCAATTGATGTTGCAGATGTACTTAGTTGATGAGTGTTTTTGTTTAAATAGAAAGATGAAGAAAATGACTTTTTCTCTTTTCAGAAACACCACAAAAAAACAAAAGGAAAATCTCATTTAATTTTGATTATCAAAATGTATATATTCTTTCCTCGTGCTATCATTATGTCAACAGCTCCTGCTAGTACTCTGTTTCCATCAAGCTATAAAATCATTCTGAAGTACAGGTTTCATTGCATGCTTTGTTACAGGGTGTTTTCAAACAGATAAAATTAGCTTCAGAAAGAATGCCAAAATGAAAGAGAGAGATATCTTTATTCAAACTTTATTTACATTGCTAGCTTAGCTCTATCTCAATCTATTCCACATAATCAAAGCTAGCTTAGCTCTATCTCAATCTATTCCACATAATCAAAGTCTTCTGGAATTCCAAAATTCTTGTCAATCATTTTCTCTTCCAACCCAAACTTCCTGACACACCAGGACTTGATGGTAAAAACATTGTCAGTCCACCGATTTGCACCTTCTTTTGCCATCACTGTTTCCTTTTGCATGTTTTCCAACACTTCTGGGTCACATTCTCTGTATCTCTCCAGCTCCTTTTCTAGTTCTTTACAAAGCTTCTCCTTCAGCATCAACTCTTGAAGAATGGCATCTCTGTCATCCTGTTTTACCATCAAATTTGTTAATTGAATTGTGGTACCTAAACCCCTGAAAGTTGCATTTTAGTTAATTTTTCAGTTATTGAAACATTTGATGGAAACAAAGGGAAAAGTTTATGACCAGAGAGGAAACCTTTCTGTCAACTAGAATGGTAATGCCCCCCGTTGATTATCAATCTCTAAAAGTCATTTAGTGTGCTGTAAGTAACAGCAGTCAGGTCCCAAAATCAAAACCTTTTAAAAATGAAATGCAGTAGTGTAGTGGAGGAATGGCTAGTCCTCTGGACCATGTTGTTCAAAAGCTGGTTAAAGTTGACCCAGGATTAAACATTAACGAAAGTATTTTTTGTGTAAAAGGTGTCTTTGCTGCACATGTTTCAGGTAACTTGGGATTACTCGAACTCAAAACAGAAGGACAAAAAGTATACATGGACAATCTTACCGAAAAGATACAAAACTGAAATCAAAATACTTGCTAATCTTGGGTTAGTTTAATCCAGTTTTGAACAACCCAGCCCTGGATTCCAGATCAAGCTGTCTAGGTTTAAGCCCTAGGCAGTTCTGTTCACTCTTTTATTTATCCCCAGAAATTCAAAATAAACTATACCAATACTTGCAGACACAGACTTATGCATGCCTACTGATGTGGCGGGACATGATGATGAATACTTACAGACTGCTCTCTGCCATTATTAGCTTGTTTCAGAAGTTTTGCGGTGGAGGCCACTTTCTTTTCACATTCATGTATTTGCTCAGTGAGTTGCTGTAGTTTCTGTTGTCTCTAGGAAGAAAATTAATACGGTACCATTGAATTCAGTACAGTCCAGACGGACAAATCATTTCTTATTTTACATTTCTCACTTTCAGCTGCCTTACATAAGACTCTAAGCTAGTCTATTGACTGGTTTTACTCCGTACTTTACTTACTGTATGCATTGCCTTGCTTGGGTAAGCCCAGAAATAAATGGAAGTACCAATTTTATCAGTGTCCACAAGATTATCATCAACTAAGCTTTGTAAGACTTCCTTAACAGACATGGATGCTATTAAAATCAGAAAGAAATCAGTCATCATCATGATCAGTGGCAGGCCCAACGCCATAAAAATAGAACATAAGGATAACGTTAAAAACATGCACACAGTCATCACTTTGTCTTACTAATTCCTTTTTCCTTGGGGGCAATTTTTTCAAGCTCCTTGAGTAGAAAGAAGTCTTTCTGTTGAAATTAAAAGTATCCAGATTAGTTTCAACTGATTATTATTGAGGTTGCTTGCAAGGTAAAGTAATGCCTGCATACAAGCCAAGGGGCTGGAGCTTATCCCAGTTTCTGTAGCAAGAAGCAACTAGAAATATTTCTACTCCTCCCGGGAGGGATGCGAGTCCATCACAGGGTTACCCCAGCATTATTTTTGCCAGTAGCCATTTTTACACCTGGATGGAGAGGGGCACTGTGAACACAAGACAACACAATGTCCTGTCCAGGACTTGAACCCAGACTGCTCCATCCGGAGTCAAACACACTGACCATGAGACCATGGTGCCTCCACTGATGCCTTCATCCCTAAGTTTCATATTTTAAAAATTTGAGTATCTCTGGAATAATCGTAGAGACTACGTGTTTATTTTTTACAAAAATGGCTTACATAGGAAAGATTCGAATTTCATCATAGTGGCAATTTAATTGACCTTACGTTTCAACCCTAAGGTTTATATAAAAAGCGTGACTCTTTGTCACCTTAATAAATATGTCCGAATGGAAGTGAGGTGAATTTCTGTGTCGATGTTGGGTTAGAAGACTTAAACTTAATTTTGTTAACCCATGCGCTTATATATTACGATTTCCGAAGGTAATCATGACCCTTATCGAGACATAATACCGCTCAAAATTGGTCCTTACTTTCTCAAAGAACAGTTCAAGAAGGCGCGTCCTCTTCTCTTCCAAACTCAGCCCACGCTTCTTTGACTAAAAAAGATCAAATAAGGTTATTAAGGAAATGATATCAAATATCAAAGAAGCAGGCATATGCCTCCAACAATTTTTTTTACTGACCATGTTTGTGCGAGTAAATCTTTCAGCAAAACTTCTATAACAATAATGGCGGACAAATTTAATTTTGGCGCCAGTCTCTAGGCCGGAAGTTTTTGTTTCCCGGCGTGACGCTCTTATTTCCGCTACACTAGCAAGTTCTCATGGGACGCAAGGATGTAAACATGGCGGCGGGTAGGGTAGAGAGCTTGTATGTTTTGGCAGCTTTTACGACAGTAAGGAATTGTGATGTGTTTAAGTCAGAGTTCCGTTCTCTCCCAAATGCTGTTCAGTGTGATATATATAGAACGGTAAGTATATCTTTGTTTCCTGCTAGCTTCTTTTAATGATTGAGTAGCATTTGTTTTGGGGGAACATTGGACAAAATTTACAAAATTTTTTGCGTTATGCAATTTGCGGCTTTCTTTTATGTAGCTTTTCGACACTGGTAAGACAGAAGTATTGGTGGCAGAGCTAAGTGATCTGGATGTGGTTTCAAAAGCTTTAAAAGCAGGGGATACCAGGTAAACGATTAATATTTCCTGTGTGAGAACGGTAGTACATCGGTCCGGTTAAAGTTCATTCCATTTGTGTCACGTAAGACAAACGAGGAACCTCATCACGAAATAACCATTTCAAAATAATTTACGAAGATGACATCTTCACAGAACTTGGTATACTTGCAGAACCTCCAAAACAGTTCAAAACGCTTCCTAAAATATCAGATGTACAAGGCCTTGTGTCTGAAGCTGAAATTATTATTCACTGCCCAATATAATAAATTAAACCCAAAATAGAACTGAAAAATCCTTAGTGTGTAACCTTTTTTCCCATTTTGCCTTTCAGTTTTCTAGTAATTGTGTTACAGTTTTTTGAGGTCTACAAAGTGAGCATAGATGTAAATGGATATACATGAATTCGTGATATTTTTTCTGTTAAAAAATAATCAATTTGGTGTATTTATTCTTGCATGCAATTACAGGCAAAATGTCCAACTGATTCTACTCCACGTATATGTTGTAGTTAAAAATTATATTCCCTTGTCTCTTAACCCTACTTATTCATTGATTAAGAATAACTAGGGTTAGAAGACAACTAGGAAGTTGAGAATCAAACTAAGTTAAAATTATTTTTACCTGAATTTAATTTTTAACTACAACATATATCAAAAATTCAATAAATACTTAGTTGGTTATCTGGAGGAAATAAAAATATTTCCCGTCATTATTTCTGAGAGTTATTCGCTTTGTAGGAACATAAATAATGGCTGAAAATGAGGGAAGTGTTATGTCTGTTTTTATAAACTTGCCCCTTTACATATATAGTGCTATACTTCGCAAATGTTGTCACAGTTCTGAGGCACCATGGAACTTTCTGAACAATTTTGAATTGACTAGAGAAAGGGGAAAGGATAATTTTTAGTATCTGTCATCAAAATTCCTCATTACATCTCTGAGATACATGTAGCAGCATTTTGTAGTTTTGTTCACATTTTGGTACTGTATTTTAAAATATAGGCCAACTAAATTTTGTTTGATGGACTTGAAATCAGTTGTTCCAGATCAAGATTAAGATGAAAGGAAATTAAAAATCGTACAATGTATTTAACCTTATTTTTCTTTATCTGTACTGCAAGAACTCTATTTTTTAGAGATTTCCTAACTACTCTTTTGTAGGGTTAAACTCTATGCAGTCTTCCAAGGACTTCGAGAAGAAGGATTTGATCTATCAGAGATCCTTACTACTGAGTTTATCAAGAGATGTGAAAAGGCATTAGATGTTGAAGAAAAGCCAGAACGACAAGCCGTTCAGAAGCTCTTGAAAACAGGGATGTCACTGGGTATGAGTACACAGACAATGAAGTATATGACAAATAATCATGTAGAAATGTAAATAGTATTATTTCAGTGCCAAATTAAATTAGTTTTGATTCAAAACTCTACTTGGCACTGAAGAAAGGCTCGGCCTGGAACGTCAGCTATAAAATTGAGTTTAATTTCTACTTAAAGTACATTTCATGCTTTTAAGTCCCTGAGACAAACTAACTAACTACAAGACCTTAGCTTCCTTAATCATGCTAAATCTTTTTTTGTCAGAGAACAAGTAATAAACAATTCAATTAGGCCCTTTGTAGCTAAGCCATCATGTGACCTACTTTCCATAAAATATGGGCTGCAACTTTAAGAATGCCAGAAATGAAAAAAGTACATCAAAAATATCAAAATGGTCAAGTTTGAGACCCTTTGCTGAAAAGAATGAGATATTATGATGATTTGGGTTTTAATAAAATTAAGAAGATTTGTTTGGAGAAAGACCTTGCTCTCCAGCAACATATTCCATAGTTATTCGAAAATTCAAACTGACATATAAACTTCAAACTCAACCATTTTGGTGTTATCAATATGCTCCTTCCATTTCTGGCATTCTTTAAGTTAACCCATAATAACTAATTTTTTAGTTTAATTTTTCTTGTGCATAGAGCAGTGACATTGAGTAATAGTTACGCTGATCTTTATGTTTCAGGTGGTTTTTTGTCAGAGGCTGGATGGTATGAAAATGCTGAAAAAATACTGGCCACCAGTTATAAACTTTGTAACACAAGAGAACAAGATGGCGGTAGAATAGCAACCAAGTTTCTTACAAGGTACCAAAGGCTGTCCATTCTCATTTATAAACATTTGTTGTTATCAAGTCAAACAAAGACTTGTATTTATTTATTTGATGATAAGGACAAAGTTTGGATAATCCAAAAAGGAGTTGTAAAATCAATTTTTTTTATCTGGATCTCTGAAGTCTTGTCAGGATTTTTCAGTCTTGAAGTTTTTTCCTGTGTCACAAGCAGCTGTTTAGGAAGGTACTTTTTGTGGTGTGGTTTAAAACCCAGGAAAAGAAAATCATCCATTTATAAATAATCTGATTTTTGGTGGGGAAAAGAAAGGAAAAAATGACTGTTTAATAATTTGATATTCAGAATATGTTAAGTACAAAGTCTTATCAAAGGAAATCATTTCTAGATAAAAAGTAGCTTCAAGAACAAGAAAATTTTGATAAAATAGTTTATGCATGTTTGGTAGGCAGCTCAATTCAATGTTGACAGTCTGTAACTGGCTACCAGAAACTCTAAAGAATTCATGATGCTCAGTTACGGATTCATGGTGGTGTTATTAAGCCATGGTGTTTATCTTTCTCTATACATGTAGGTTACTTCATCTTAGAACGGCAAATTGCAAATTTGGTGCTGCAAAAGATACTTTTAGAGAAACCATGGAGATTGCTAGTAAAATGACCAGCAAAACAGAGCTGGACATCAGTATGGCAGTCCTCTATGGCGAAAAATGTGGATTACTGTTTGCACTCAGTGATTATGAAGAGGTGATTGTACAGATTACTTGATGTGTAGTTTGGTACTGTCTTGGCATTTACCAGTATAAAGTATACTGAATTAGTAGACACATAGCATTACCTTACAGATATGTGCTAGTTTGCTTTTACAAATAGAAAACCTGGGCTCACAATTGATTTGCACTTGCAAAGCAAAGTGCTACTTAAAGGTTACATATGTGTGGATCACCGTTCTATTTTTGTACTGGTATCATCATCGGCAATAGTGAAACTACAAAGCAAAATAAGAGAATTATGTTTGATATATGATGTTACTCTGGAAAGGCTGGGGCAGCAAAATGATACAAGTTACAATTTTGTAGGGTAATCCATACATACATGTTTCATTTGGTTGTGGTGCCAAAATTGAAATACTTATACAAAAAAGGACAATTTGTTCCCAATCCTTTCCGACTACTTTTTGGCAAAATAAAAACGAAACAGGTACACAACAATTGATTTAAATGAAGTAGGTTTAAGTCTGCATATGAGCCGTGTGGCTCACCAGGCCAGAGCTTATCCTGGTTTCCGTAGAATGAAGTGACTAGGAATATTTCTACTCCCCCCTGGATGGGATGCTAGTCCATCGCAGGGTGGAGAGAGGCACTGTGAGAGTTAAGTGTCTTGCCCATGAACACAACACAATGTCCCCGGCCAGGTCTTGAACCTGGACCGCTCGATCCAGAGTCTAGCACACTAACAATGAGGCCACCACGCCTCCCATTTAAATGAAGTACAAGTACAAAATTTCTTATTGCACTAAAAGTAAATCAATGATAAAAATTGTTGCAATGGCATTGTTTGGATGAAAAAGGCCTTCACTTACTAGTCTATGAACACATTGCAATCATTTTGTGTGTTGTGTATATTACACCCTTGATGTCATTAATTAGGCCTTATATTTTCACAGGGTTACAAGTGCAGTATGAAGGCATTGCAGAAAATTGGGCCAGGGTTACCCATGAAAGTAAGTTCTTTAAGTGTTAACTAATCTATATTTCCAGATCCACCTGTGCCTTTTAATTTTGTGATGCCCATGACATAGTTACAAAACTAGTAGAAAAACTTGAAATGGTGGTATATTTCAGCAATTGTGATACTGAAAGCATTCAGTTGAAGGTGTCTGTTTGTCTGTCTGCCTGTCAGTTAATAAGTGATACAATTTAATAAGAATTTTACATGTGTTCTTCATAGTCGTGAAGAATCTTTTTCTATAACTTGAAAGATGTGCAAGGATCTTGTGAATTCTTGCAAAGAATTTGTTTAGTTGCTGCAACAATCATTTAAGAGTCTTGCAAGATTCCTGTGAAGGATTTTATTTGCAATTCCCTAAATCCTCAAGAAATTGTACTGTGGTTGTTTAAGACATTATTGCAATCGTGTATATGGAAGATCTTTTAACCCAAAGACGTAACCCAAAATCATTGCCTTTGTTATATTAGAAAATAGCCCAAAGTAAATATGTGTGCTAATTGGTTTAAACCATGTTTCTATAACTCAATAGAAACACAGAACTAGCACAAGCTGTTGACATAATGATGGTGCAAGCTAAAAGAATTTTTCTCTGTTTTTCTATCAAGTTATAGAAACACTTGTGAAAGTTTGGGAAAACTTTATAAAAATCCTCTCCACAGGCACTTCAAAAACGCCAAAAAGCGGCCGTCATTTTGTTAACAAGGGCACACTGCTATGCTACTCACTATCTATCACAATTGATAGTGGGTAGCATAGCCAACATTTGTGATAGAACGCTAGTAGATTTATACTTAAACTCAATAGAAACACAGTACATGTTTTCTATTTCTTAAATTTATAATTGTGGATTTCATTGTTTCAGGCAGTTGTTGATATCCTAAGGAATGCATCCAAGGTAAAAACATGATTCTTTTTTCTGCACTAGGAAACACATTTTGCACTTCATGAAAATTGGCCTTGCATTTGTGACTATTTAGTACAAAGTTATGTATGTATGTAGTGGATGCATTCCATTCAAGTTGCGTTATTTTTTACAGGCTTGTGTAGTGAAAAGAAAATTCAAGAAAGCAGAACTTCTAATTAAACAGGCCATGTTTTTAGCCAAGTAAGAGAAATGTTTCTAATAAAAGTGATTGGTTTTAATAAATTGCTTTGATTTACTCTTAATAAGACTGCTGCTGCAGTTTCATTGTCAGCTGGATTGGTACATAATTTTGCTGAAGACTATCTTTCCTCTTTTTGCAGGCAGCACTTTGGATGTGATCACCCAAAATATGCTGACACTTTAATTGATTATGGTTATTATCTTCTCAATGTTGACGCTATTAATCTATCTGTAAAGGTCTACAAAGTAAGTATCTGACTTGCTAAATAATCATATTCCAAAGAACCATCAACATCTAATTCTTTTGTTAAAACATTCTGTCAATACATTGTCTAGAAAACAGGTGATGAGAATAGAGAAAATGTTGTTCCTGATTCAATACTTAATATTTACTACTTACCGGTAATAATGTTTTTGTCAATCTTTAGTCATCACACTGTTTGTAGTTCCATGGTCCATGTATGTATGAATGGATACAACTGACAGTTAACTTCAAGAGACTACAAAATGAGTGCAGCCTGTCTCTTTACCAACCTCCTCACTGGCAAATATATTGTTTCTGTTTACAGGAAGCTTTTCGCACTAGGTTTTATGTCTTTGGATTCAACAATTTACATGTGGCAACAGCTCATGAGGATCTTGGTTATGCTCTGTATGTACATGAGTATAGTACAGGAAACTTTGATGAAGCCAGGTATCGTCAATCTTTTATCATGCTTGTTTCTTTGTTTTCTTCATTCCACACAAACCAAACAAACCAAACACTGTGTGTTTCAAGTGTGTACATGTGGATAGCTTCTCCATATTTTACCAACATTATTGCTGTACCTTTAATAAGGCAAACTCTGTTTTACAAAATCCCCTAAGACAGATCTGTTTCACTAGATTTCATATTTTGAAATACAGCCAGATCACACTTAATTGTTCCTGCACAACAGTTAGCTAAATGTAGCTGTCAGAATGCTTTTCATAATGTTGTGGGTAAAATGATTTCATCCCAATTGATATTTAAAACTTTATCTTACATGGTGATCTCAGAAGGAACAAAATCCAGAGAAGGACAGTAACAGTGTTTTCTTGCAAGCAAGTAATCAATATAATATATTTATGACGACGTATGTTGATCTGTTTGTGTAGATACCATGCTGAGAGGGCAATCAGTATCATAACCAAACTCTTCCCGGAGAATCATCTTCTGCTTGCATCATCAAAAAGAGTTAAAGGTAAGTTTACCATCACTAAGTAAACTGTCAAATATTTGGTTTCTGTGGATTGCTGTGGAGTGTTTGTAACCACACATGGTTGCATCATATACTCATTAGGTGAGAGCACTGCCCAGTGGTGAGTCTAGGCCAGATAAATGTCATAGTAAACTTGGCAGAAATGTTTAGATGGCACTGAGAAGGATGTTAAAGTGATTGAAGCATGTATTGTTATTTTATTTCTTTCAGCACTAATTCTAGAAGAGATAGCTATAGACACCCCAATTAGACAAAAAGAGGAGGAAATTTTAAAAGAAGCGCAAGAGCTTCATTTGGCTTCACTTGATTTGGCCAGGTAATAAAGATATTAAACATACTTCTCCATTGTTCAGCCAGGCTCTTTTAATAGTAAAGCATGAAGCAACAGTAGGGCAGTTCTTGGATTACTTCTTGCTTTTTCTCATTTCCAGTTTTGTTACTATTTTGTTATTCATGTTTATGTAATTAACAGACAGGCCTTGTAATCATCCCCTTGTCACTTGCTGTCATTGTTTGTTCCACAACATTTTTAGATGATTGCTTGTGATTATTCTGTGTATTTAATAGGTCAAATTTGTCTCTTTCCAAGCATGCCAATGATTTGTGTTTCAATTTTTTTGCAGGAAATCATTTGGAGAAAATAATGTGCAAACAGCTAAACACTATGGCAATTTAGGTCGGCTTTATCAATCCATGAGAAGATATGAGGTAAATGAAACAAAAAAAAACAAGCAAAAATTGTAATGAGTCCACTCTGTATACACTCTATGTACATTATTCAGTTAAAGGGGCTCAGGATATCACTCCTTTCTTTACTTGGATGGGTCCATTGCAGATAAACTTAGCTGATAACCAGTATAAACCTGCTTGCATTATTCAAGTCTTTACTGGATGGGTCCATTGTAGATAAACACAGCTGA
>OMLO01000766.1_pt1 | contig 22719 bp, 17 predicted proteins | sample 1674811 | NCBI WGS metagenome assembly OMLO01 (sample SAMN06265003, study PRJEB25207) | coral metagenome | isolation source: Coral host | place: Mexico:La Bocana,Puerto Morelos, Mexico | collected 2008-11-13 | reverse complement strand
CGAAACCTTTAATATAGACACTGAAATCCACCTTACAAATTGCCGGGCATCAACTAGTGACGATCCAGAAGATACTGAAGCTATGAGTTATACGTTCATTGAGAGTGGGTAAGATATTTAACAATCAGTTTTAATAGCTTCTAAATATTAAATCCCTCTATTTTATTATTGCTCGTGAAAATTTGATAGCTGATGGAACTTTAATAATTGCGAAATAGCATTCATCGCACCATGCCATAGAAAATCAGCCAATCAGAATACAGGAAAGCCTTGCATAATTGATGGTATGAACACCTTCCACAAATGGCAACCAATATTAAATTCTTTTGAAAATATTCTTGGCTTGCACGTGACGTCATCATTTTCTTAAATCCAAAACTAAAGAGCTAGCCACTAATGTTTTTATCCTCATTAGACATGAGAGGGGGTAAATTTATTTCTGCATACTCTTTTTCATCTGAGTAGCCTGCTTCCTCTGGAAACCAGCGCAGTTTAAATTTCAGAGTTATGGCGGTGCGTGACATAAAGCTACGAACACGTTTGTCAAAAAACATATTCGTATGTTGTGATATTTAGCCACTTTGGAAGTTAAAGTACTAGGAAAAGTGCTTATGTAAATGCTTGTTTCTTCAGTACAAATAATCAATCGTCTCGATAGCCAAAGTAGGTTAAAGATGATTACACTATTTTGGGGCCGCTATGGCTGCTCCATATTGGCCTCTATGAATCTGTGCAAAATATTTCGACGAATATCTGAAGTTAAGAAAACCGCACAAACTTGGAGAAGTGACTTCTTTATTAATCTCCCATAACAAGACAAAGTTCAAGACAATGTCTTGGCTTTTTCTACCGAATGGTTTTATTTTTTTTTTGTTGCGTGACAGTGCAAGCCAAGAATTATTATTTATTATTATTACTATTATTATTATGAAAATCATATTGCGATCAACCCTGCTGTAGCTCTTTTTGAATTTTTTTTTTTTTTACTCCGCTTCTGGATAATCCCTCCCGGAAAGGATACAAGCCCCTCTATTTATGTGCCAATCTAAAACCCCTTAACGTAATAGTAGAAGCCCAGGGCTTTTAAGCAACGGATTTCTGTTTGTTAAGTATCGAAGCAGCTTGTCAGGACAAGCCGGACTTGCTTGTAGCAAAATCTTACTTTTCTCCACAGAGCGGGAATCCTGGCATCGTACATGTTATCCAAGGCATCACGAAGATTCTGTTTCAAGAGTAAAACATAATTAGCTATGCTAACAGAGTGCTTTACTGTCGAAATAAGTAATTTTTCGTATTTTCATTTGGAATCGAACGCTGGCATTTTACATACTAAGCTTAAGCAATTTCTGAGACCAATAGACGTGCTGAATTAATTTGTTACTAGGCGTCCTTCTCGGCGTCGCAGTCGTCATTGCGAAAGCTTCCTAATGATAAATTTCTGCTACGTGAAAAAGAGAATCAATCTCATATACCTCACTCATAATTATGGTTCCTTCTATGGCCAGCTTCAGGTCAGTCAGGGTGTGTCGTACCAAGGTTATAACACGTTGCATGCGGTCAATCTCTTGTCTCAGGAAGATGTTCATGGACGCCAGAGCTCCCATTTTCTGAAGTCGCGCCTTCACCTGTACGCACAAACAGAAAAGATGATTAAAAATATTCATCACCCCGTTGAATAACACTGAGCTAAATTTCTTAGTCGACTAGATGCGCGGTTCTTACTTCATGTGGTATGTAGTCATTTGGAAGTTTCTCTAGCATATCATCTGCCTGCCTGGTCACAACACTCTCCCGTGTCTCCCCAGACCCTCCACCTGAGTCCTTGGGCTGGATGCTCATGATGGTGTCTAACACGTCTTTGGCTGTATTGCTCTGATACCTGCAAGAAAACGTAAACGTAAACGCAAACCTTCCTGATCACATTTAGCATGATCGCGCTGAATTATACAGTATACACGCTTATATCGTATAGTACTTTAAAGAATTGTTCTCCATGTGCAACAGTTCTCAAGTAACTCTCTACGAACATAGCTCCTTTCGGTGAAAAAGAGAAAGTGTAAGGTGTAATCAGTCGACATGTGATTACTTTGACTTCTCCGAAAGTCAGCCAAACTCGGTTTTCGTTTGGCCAAGAAGTAGGAAAACTAAAAAAAAGATATATGAAATAAGGAGAAAACTCTATCGAGCGAAGAAGCTGATCTTGTTTCTACCGAGGAGAGTAAACTAGACTGACTGACTCACGTGATATCTGCGTTAGGATGCAAGCCAAACACCTGAGGCGTGTCCACTGAAGGAAGAGCTTGAATGGCTTCAAAGAACTGCTGTAACCCACGACACTTGGGGATCTTGTAGCCAGTGTAGAAACAGAAGTCATCGCTAAACATGTGCTCCCCAAACCAAACCTGCAAAAAAAAAACCAAACAAACAAACGAACAAAGTGTATCTATACCACTTTCAGTCTGAGGGGAACCGAACTGAATTTCAAGATGAACTACTGTTCCTCGTTGACTGCCAAACCAAACACCGCAAGGTTGGAGGGTAGAAAATGTTCCAACGGTTGTCGGATCCTTAAGAACGCCTGAAAGAAGAGAGAAAACAACATTTTAAAAACAATCTTACCTTTGCAAAGGTGTTCAAGAGCCTCTTGTCGTAATCATCTGTAACTCTACCGCCATACTGTACCTCCCCAAGCATGTACCTGACAGTGTTCCACGACACACCCTAAACAAGTCAGTGAGAATACATAGTTAGAATTGGGAATTGACTGGTTTGTATGTATCCGAGACATTCAGTGCGTATATTACCTTCTTGGGATCGACATCATCCAAGTGGTTTTGAACGAACTGCACACTGGCGGCAAAGTCTGCCTGGTTGAATTCGTAAGGAATGTTCCAGCCTAGCGGACCAAACTTACGCCGTTCCTAAGAAAGATAAAAAAATATAAAAAAGAAAAGTCCGAGGGACAACGTTGCATTTGCCAAGAGAAGAGCTGAAAAAGCAAACCGAGCAAAGTCAGGTTTGATGTGTACATGATCACCTCTACAAAGCGTGATCTGCCACCACGTTTTGGCTTCATGTAACGAGCCTGAAACATGTGACACATGGAGAAAATGGCACGGGAAAACCAGACTGATCAGGCATGCGCGCCACAAAAGGTAGCGTGTAAGAACGCGATCAGTGGCTCCCCGATTACAAGGCTCAAATTAATTTTCGAACGTTGGTCGGTTGTGTGGACCGTACATACCAATTTTAGCTCAGTCATGCCTCGTTTTTGACCGGTCAAAATATTGAAAATATTTATTTTGAAAAATTTCTATATTGAGCCAAAAATATAGCCTCATATGCATAAAAATGTGTTGTTGAAGAGCATCAAAGTTATAATCGTTAAAAGTATCACTTAAATATGTTTGCTATGTGCATGTCAACAAGCAATGGTCTCAGTCTGCATTCTACTCGACACGAAACTTGAAATGCAGGACTGGCAGTGATAACAACAATCAAAATTCGTTATATTATATTTATTGGAAATCCCATTTGAGGTGGCTCCCTATAGTTTTACGATCGCACGCGCGCTGGGGACGAAAGTTCAAGTAATCTGCGCGAACTCGAAAGGAAACGTCAGTGTTTTTCGATATTTTATTACGCCAACATGAGCACAAAAAGCAAAGCTGACAGTGAACCAGTTTTTTGGCAGTGGTAAAATACATAAATTTGAAAAAATCGAGAAAACCTGCTTTACAAACCCTACACTTTTTTCGTGTTTATAATTAGTATCCCGCTGGGTGCGCTGTGCTGTGAAAATTTTGAAAGATTTCACCGAAGAAAATTCAAGAAAATCACAAATAAAGCCATAAAAACAGCAAAAAACACATTGATTTGGGCATTTATAATTTAAGACTAAAACCCAAAATTTTAACATAGATGATACTAAAACACTATTTAATCGTTGCTTATTACATTTGACAAGTTCGAGAGGACTTGGTGAAAACACGAATGCAAAAACAACATTCAAACATAGCGCAACGCCATAAATGATTACCCTATGGAGCCACCTTAACCATAGTTACTCTGGACATAGTTTAACCTTAATTTACGACTTACGCTGGAGGCGATTTTGGTTGTAAACTCGTGCTACTAGCAAAAGATCGCTGCCTTTGCATGCTCGGCTTGGCTTGGTCGGCACGTAGAAATACAAGAAATGCCAACGGCCTCATATCAACTGTGTCCAGAAGAAAGGATTTGCCTCCCTGATTTTGTACATCTTTCACTGTATCGTGTGAGACTAATTTCCCAGTTCAAACCAGCAAAATAATCTAAATAACTATCGAGGTTAGATGTTTTTTGTGGGCAAAGCTTTGCAGCCGGGCCTTTTAATAAGGGTGTGCCGGAGATTAAAATGTCTTTTGTGACCGTCTCATCTGTATTCTCCTATTTTGTGACTTCAAGCTCCTGATTTAACTGTTTATATTTTTCAGAAATAAAGCAAATGTTTTTTTTTCTAGTTAATTATTTGAAAGCCGCGTACGCGACCGGTCAAAATGACCGCCAAACCGAAATTCTGTCTGGACAAAAAGTCATTTTGGCCGGTCATTGTTCGTTGACCTGCAGTTATTTTGAGTCCTGAATTATACTATTTCAAATTCCGCTTTCCATTTTTCAAAGCCCTTCTGTGACAAGAAAAAGGCAACAGATATTGAGTTCCATATGGAGTACATATGTCGCAGTTTCGACGATTTCTGTAATACATATGGTAAGAAATTGTGTATGGGCGCGCTGAAAACGGCCCTGATCGCGACGTCACAATCAAATACATACGACATGGCAACAGAAAAAGCAATTAGATATACGACTTTTTCTACTGAGGGCAGCATATGCGACAGGAGACTGAAAAGTCTTTACTGATAAGGAATGCAAAAGAATCTCCCACCTGAACGACGGTATGCAAGAAAGCAACAGCATAGAGGGTGGGCTTCCATTGCGGCATGTTAGTCACATCCAGCTGGTCCTGGGTGATTCCAGCGTAAGTTCTCTTTAATCCTGGCTTCACGCCCTGTGGCGGCTCGTTCGTGAATTTGATCGAAGACTATAATTGAACAAGAAATGAGATGTGCGAAAGGAAAATGCAGTATTTTTACATTTAAAGTTTGAACGTCTGCCGTTAACTATCACAAGAACAAACACAGCCATCGTAAACGCGAATCAATGATAGTTTGAAGATAAAAGGGCAAAATTAATCCGCCTTTAAAAATCGGTGCAACAGCGGTTTCTGACTGTTTTCGTCCGACTGAACAATGTACTGTTAAAATAATTCGTGTGTAACAAAGTGTTTTGTTTCAGAAATAGAGCTTCACTATAGTGAAATGAGACAGTAAAGAAGTAAGTAGCATTGCGATGTTTGTAGTATCGGGCCTCTCTACTGTATGGTCAAAACTCATAAACTGCTGTACGTACCTGTAGAAGGCTAATGGGGAACTGATTGTGCGCCTCAGTGGTGATCCAGACACTGAAGCCCTCGTGTGACGACTCCGCTGTTGTCACAGTCTCCAGAAGCTCGTCCATAAAGTTTAAACCCAAATGACAGTTTTGAAGCAGCACCCAGCCACCCTATGATCACAAACCATGTCAAACAGATATCTTACCACGTATTATATCAAAATACATAACCCCTGTCAAATGGCCAAACAAAGTTCATCTAATTAAGGGAGGTTCATTTTGCCTGCTAGGAATTAAGCCTGAATTATTACCTTCGTCATGCTAGCGAAGTCTAAGCGAAACAGATAGTTACCAAAATTTATGTTGTCCTTTTGTTTGGTTTGCACAGAATACAGGATTAAGAGCCATTAGGCTCAACGTGTTTCTTGGTCTATACATCCTGTTTCTATAACCTCATTTTAAAACAGGAGGAAAAACCGACAACAACGATAACAACTTACTCCAGCCATGGACTGTTGAAGGAGTCTCCTGGCGTGCACTTCCTGTCCTTGACCCATGGACACTGATCGACATTCTGCGACAAAAAAACATTACACTCAAAATCTAATTATGTAAAGTGAACTCAAAATCTCTATAATAAAAACTCTTTTATGCTACAAATATTAATATTTTTTATCACATTTTACAACGTACCGATTCCTTTGCGTTTAGCGAGGTTCTCAATGGCCCCCGTGGGATCGGACCCCATGGACAGAAAGCAGATGAGTGGTGTCTGAGGATTGCTCTCCTCCCAAGTGGCTTCGAGGTTCAGGATCACGCCCTCAGCGTACCTTTCACCCATGGTGTCTGCGATGTACTTACGAGCCTGATGCAGCGTCCGGTCAGGACACCATGACCTTCATGCCACAAGTAGAAAAGGTAAGTATTAATTCTCTTACTGAGAAATGAATACTCCCAGTCTCTCGTCGGAGAGACTGCTGTCTGGCTTACCTGACTAGTAGCAGTTTCCTGAAAGTATCCAGTGAGATCTCGTAGCCATCAGGAATAATGCTTTCTTCTGGAGCATCGTTGTCGAACCACTGTTTCCAGGCGGACTCGTTCCTACGAACCTACAAATCATTTGGGCCTGTTAAAACCCATACCGAGAACGCAAGAGGCGCAACAAAAAATAAAGGCTGCTCTACAAGTTAAGTGCCACGTCAACGAAGTCTCGGCGAGAGTACATCTAACGGACAAAACTTCCTATAGTCATTATTCTCTATAGATTCTCTTGTTTCACTGGTCTAGCTACCTAGCTATTTATCCACCAAGGTAATTTGCTGAGCTGTACTATTCTTAGAAAAACTATAGCTTTTCTTTACTACACACCTGTTCTAAAATGTCTGAAAACTGAGGTAACTTGCTAAGTTCTACCAAGTTCAACCAGGTCATATCCATGATCCACTTGCTAGGTTTGGGTTGTACAGCCTTCAGATCAAGAGCCGCACCACCTTGGGTGGAACCAATCGGAACCAATCATAAGGCGTAACAAGTACTAGATATAGTTATGTGTTTACATGCTGAGATGTTAACTGGCTTAAAAAAAACCCGTTCAAACCGCTCTAACACGTTCGAGTGAAGATTTTTCTCTTTCAGTCAGCAAATCGGAAGCAAAAACAAAGTTATTGTTAAGTTCGGTTACCCGAAGTCTCTCGCAGTTTACCCCGACAACACTTGCGCTTGGCCCTAGTCACTTTTTTTTTTCATTTTGGGTTCTTCTGGACTGGTTATACTTTCATCGCTGTGGAGATTGCTTTTCAAATTACAGGATTTTTATCCCACTGGACAACTACTCTTTTTTGACAAGACTAATTTAAACATGGACTTATTCTTCATTACTAACTGACTCTGTAGTCTATTGTTATTTTGTCTCACTAAGTATCTCAAACCTCAGTTTAGCAGATTAACTTCCTTCAGAAAAAGTTCACAACATTATCAGGTTGGGGCTGTTCAAAGGGTGGGTAGCGCCATTGACTGGATAAACACTACGTAATTTCATTTAGTCGATAGCACCTTGCACCCTTTCAACAAACGGACCCAGGATAATAAACAAAATTAACATCTTGTTACCTTTTATCAGGGTTTGGAATTCCTGGACCTTTACATTGCCTCCTTGGATATCAATCTTGAGTGCCAAAAGCAAGGTAAATAAGAACTTGTGATTCTCGTACAGACCACGGCAGGAATATTTGAACACCTCGTACGTCAGGAACTCGATAATATTCTGGATTCTCTTTGCTGGGATCGGAGATTTCTCGGATCTGTAAGTGTTCAAGAAAATTGCGAGCAATCCTTTGTATTAGCAGAAACGGGAATTTCCCTTTAGCCTCCGTGGATAAATTTTTATTGCGTAAACTTAGACACTAACTCACAATGCAAAGTGCTCCTAGACCAGCGTTGTTTCAGAGAAGTGTCGCCTCCACAGCACTAACCAAAAATTGCAAAGCGTTCTTTCTCTCTCTTTTCATTCTTACTTCTGTGTTTTTCCACAGTTTTAAACCATTATTTACGAGGTTTCCTTCCATAAGACCAATGTAATATCTTGAAAAGGACAAACACAACGGCGACCTTGCAGCATAGCACAGTTAAAATTATTGGCCAAAGATAAGGGGTATTCCGATCTCCTATAGCCTACCTTGCCATGGACAAATCAAAGATACCCAAGAACTGTCTGAGCGAGGTCTGGTACATAACGTTCACCATGCTCATCTCGACGATCAAGAAATAGAGAATGGAGCCCCGTGTAGCCACAGGACGGAACTCCTCACGAGCCAGGTTGATCTTGACTTCAGTTTCAGCTGCCACAGCAAGCTTCTCGCTCACTTCCTCAGCAGTCTCTTTAGTGGTCTTCAGCACGGCCACTAGAGACTCGTCCTCGACTAATGATCCCTAGACAAACACACTCTGATCGCTTTATACCTTACTTCATCTAGTTCCTAAGTTACGTAGGGTTCAGAGCCACCTTGGGGTTTTGAAAATTTAAAGTGCCTCTTAACCCTATATACACTTTTTTAAAACCTTTACCAAAAGTTACGTATTAAAATTTGATGATATAAAAGAAAAAATCCACCGTGGCGTTTTAGAATTATAAGCTCATAAAGCTGTAATTAAATGTGTTTTTAGCAATTCATACTGTTGATATAGTAATCTATTGTGTCAGTAGTGACGAAAACGATAACAACGTGTTCACCAATGATTGGGCAGCTTTTTGATACCATGATTGAAGCATCAAGTTATAAAGAGTGGTTATATTGACCCATCAAAATCCAACTGCTGAAAACTGTTTTGAGCCACCTTAAGCAGCCTAATCAACAGTTGGTTTCGTAAACGCAAAATGAAATCAAAAGAAACCTGACCTGAGTGCTTGTCAGCCTGTACAACAAATTGTCTTCAAGCTCCTTCATTTTTCTCTTGTTACTCGTGACATCTTCCATGAGCTTCACTCGTTCTGCTTCTAACTCCTAAGCACACAGGAAAAAATTAAAGAAATTGCTAACCGGGGACTATAAAAAAAAAAAAACGTATACAGTCGTTATTTTAATTTATCGACGTAAAATTGATGAGCAACCGTGGCGAGTATTTAGAGCTTTATATACGTTCACAACTTTGTCAACGTTTTCACTTGCACGCCGACGTAGCCCAACAGGTTCCTTTCTTTAAATATTGTAAATAGTAGTTTTTTGACATTTTATTCCTTTTGTCCCTTTCTAGCAGGAGTAACGGTATCGTCGTCATCGTTATCATCATCATCACCATTAGTATTATTCTTCATTTTACAAACAGTAACATAGAGCAGAAGTCATAGACTTCGTTTCACCTCTTTTTCTGTATTGATGACTCTTCCCAGAAGTTGTTCTTCCAGCCCTTTCATTGTCACAGTAAAGTCGATAATTGCTGTTCGAGCGCTGACCTAACAAGTAAAGGAAAAACAATTTAACATTCATCTATATCGACTAAAAATAATGCAAACGCAGCAGCAGGTTATTTGACTTACCTCCGGAGTGTAAGAGGGATTTCCCAGTTTTGTGGTGATGTACATACTAAAGCCGCTCATCACATCGCACTCTTTATCTCCAACTTTAACCTAAAACATCCAATCAAAGAATCTATAGTTAAGGTAAATAAACGATTTTAAGGCATATATGACTACTAATTTATATTAGTTTGTTTGTGTTTTGTTGATTTCCCGAGTTTAATTACTCACTTATGCAGCAGAAAAGTCAAAACACTCGAACCGGTCGCGAATCGCAAAGAATGGCCTCTGTTCTCTCGACAACGATCGCTGGCGCATTTGCGCGCGCTCGGAATTCAAATTCAATTTTCCTTTGCTCGTGCGTAAACTTCCAGTCAATTATGTCGTCATAGGACTGTTGCACGTATTCTTAAGCTAGCACAGTTTTACTTCTAAAAGTTGTCTAACGTACACTCTACCGACTATAGAGTGTACCTTTTATTTATTATACTTAACTTTTATTCCACACCATTTTTGTATGGTGCGGGTAAGTAAGTGTGTTTAGTATTTTGCACGGTTTTATGTGATATCTTTAAGTCTTAGCCTTGGTAACTATAAACTTTCGCTAACAGCAGTTCTTTCTACTCGTTTTGTCTTTGTTAACACAGCAGAACATAGGAAAACGTCCAATCCACACCTTAGGCCAGGATATTATAAGAGTATTATCTTCGATTTCCCGTAAACAGATGACGACCATATTGACAAATAAATTTGTTGTTCTCTCGAGTTAACAAACCTTAAAAGTGGAGCCCGACTTGATAAAGTTCTTCTCAAGCACATTGTCCAGAGCAGGGTCAAGTTCTTCTCCGACGTCTTCGATGAGAAGGGGTCTGCCGAGTGACAACGCGTCCTCAAGATGGTTCCGGAAGTATTTATGGTTGAGTGACGTTACCTGATTAGAAAGTAAGTGAAATTAGTAGACCGGTATAATTGTATGCCCTTATAAAACATTAACAGCTCGGTCACACCTGCAGCTCATTGTCCTTCTCTCGGCTCATGATCCACGCCTTGCCTTGTGTTTGAGGGTCAATAAGAAGAGGATACCGCGTTGCCTTGGTAACGATGATGCCGTTCTGAATAGAGAGTTCATCACTTGGTAGTCCGTGAAGGTTCCATTCGCCAATCTGCAGTGAAACAAAATGTCATTTGACACCCGAATATCGGAGTTTTTCTGTGTTTGCAACACCTTTATAATTATATAGGCTCAAATGTTTCATACGGTAGATCAGTACACACCGTTGCTGCATCTGTCAGCATAGAGATGAGATTCAGATTTTCAGAGAATGGGATCTTGTTTGCGTTCATTTCTTTCTCCCATCTTCCTAGCAGCAAATTACGGAAATTCTGGTTGAACGGTCCAAGGTAAGAAAGAAAACCCGTCGCCAGCAACACGTCTCCGACAAGCCTGTTAGTTTAAAAACAGAAACTATTATATTAACAATTTCCGACCATTTCCTGATAACCTTCGAAAATTCCGATCGTCATGCGTCGTTATTCCGAAGAAAGCTTAAACTCTCCAACAGTTGCTAAAGAAGATCGAAGCTGTCTCCACCAAATTACGATGTCAATCCTTGTGAAACAGTTAATTTGAAGGTACCATAACCTGAGAAAAGCTCCTTAGTTGAGTATCTAATTGACGCACCTGCCAATCTGATCCTGAAACTCTTTACTCTGTTGAGTCCACCGAACCTTCTCACCTCCTAAGCCTGTGATAAGGGCAGACGCAGCCTGCATTTTGTTCTTACATGATTCAGCATCGTCAAGCAGCTCCTAAAAAAGCAATAAAGAACTATCTCCAGAATCATTTCAAATTCATGAAAACATCCATAGACAATTAGGCAATGATCCAAAAGACCATCACTTCCCAAATGACGGGATTTTTTTAAAGAAGTAAAGGTGGCTAGTAATCACGACGGCGAGAAGGGCAATACATTGTGATACACAGCAAAAATTATAGCTTCGCAAGATCGCTTCTCGACTGCAGTTAACAGTTTACTTAGAAATAATTTCCTAAAATATGGAGTTTTTATTCCACAACCCAATACAACATGCTGAATTCTAAAAGAGAGTGCTAGATTGTCGAAACGTGTACGTGATCACCTGTTTCTCTCTGACGGCGCCATCATACATAGCTTGTACTTTGTCCAATTCACGCTGTTTTTCGTCCAGCTGAGCCTGCGCACTGTTCAATTCAGCGGACGCCACATTCAGACGAGCCTCCTGAACGACAAGATTGGCCTGCAAGTAAATTTCATTTAATTATGATAGGTTTTGTCTGAGATAGCTCGAAGAAGTTAGGTTAGAGCCATTTTGTAATATTAAAATACTAACAGATTCTGCTCTGAATGGTTTTAGCAGACTCGTATCACATACCTTCAGAGGCAAAACCTCTTTGTTCACTCCGTAGAAAAACGCCATAGCACAAGTCCATGAACAAAGTCCAGCCACATTGCCACACACCTGAGGAATAATCAAGAATCAATGTAAAGACAGCGTTCCGAGGGGGGGACTCTCATACGAAAAGGTCTGAAATTTTGAATTAAGTCCTTAATGGAAACCTATCTGGACATGGCTGAATGCCATATAAAACGAAAATGAGTGCACCCTAAATGATACTTTTACGCCAAAAAAAATCGTGACATTTCGTCCTGAACACCCTAAGTGAGACGGTAGAGCCAAAATCCTTGATTGGCACCCCTAAGCGAGAGGACGACCATTCCTGTCCTTGTCATATGGTAGTCCCTCCCCGGCCGGGACAGTGTCACTGAAGGATCAATCGACATATACTTTATCCGGCAACATGACAAACCTTTTTAGCGGTTTCTAGATTGTAATCTTCCATCCTTAGGTACGGCTGCAGCAATTCGACGGCTTCCTCGTTAATTGTGTCTTTGGGAAAATTCACCAGATTCTGAAGAAACCCTCCTTGACTCATGAGCTACACAGAAGATATGACTGTCAGTAACAATTTAATATTTTGAAAGAAAACAGTCAACTGTGGATGCACGATGGCCTCATGGTTAGGGCACTGCACTACTCAGGATCGAGCAGTACGGGTCCAAGCCCTAGCCAGGGACACCGCGTATTATTTTTTTTTCAACTTTCTACCAACTTTCCTACAGATCAGCTTTTCAGAAGAAGAAACATTCTAGAGGTACCTCTGGCGCAATGAACGTTGCAACATTATAATCTTAAACTTCGGCTGAATAAGATGCTTGTCTTAATCAAAGACCTCTTGTGCTTAATCGTATTCTCAAAATGTAGTTTCAAAAACAATACATCTTCTACTGGGTTAGTTTTCACTCAAGACAATTGCCATAAAGTAGCTTAGACAAGTAGGAAATTACCTTAAGAGATTCACTCCAGCTGGGAGTTACACATTGTCTCTCAGGATCAAAGACAACTGGGGAAATAGTACGTCTGAACAGGAGTAACACACAGTCCATAATGCGCATGATCAGATGAGGTGGTTTAGCCAGTTTACGAACAGTAGATATATCTGCGGCTTTGATGGTCTGTTGGTGAACGTCAAAGCTACAATTATACTCAATTTAGTTCAGTGCAGAGTTTAGTGGAACCTTTAAGCCTGGGCCGGGGCGATGGATCTTAGGTTCAGATAGAGAAAGTCTTCTCTAGAGAAAGATGTACAGTACGAGGCTGCGTACGTTCTTCACTAAAAAAATGTGGTAGCAACATGGTCTTAAACAACTTTGTAGTCAACAGCTTCTGTTAGACTGGAATTTTCGGTTTCCATAATTGTGGAAGAACGAACAAACCACAGTCAAACTAACCTGCAGGGCTGCCTCAGCTTCCTCCAAAGCTGGCTTAGCCGCTGACAGCTTCTCTTCTGCAACTGCTTTGTCCGCCTGGAAAGAAAGAAAAAGTTACTATTTCGTCATGGACTAGTAAAACAGTAGCTCTATGCAAACTCGCCACCGAACCAGCATGATAACCAACTTCCTCCAGCGTTTGTATTATAGATAACTGGCAGTGATCGAGAAACAACTCAATTACCGTGTGCTCCACAGCCTTTCAAAATAATCACTCTATCATCCTCATTTATTTCTACAAGACTTCTCTAAGCTCTGTTGTCCCGCACTTCTCTCTCTGCCAGACACATATGAGGTACTGCACTCACCTCAATCTCGTCCACGATTGCTTGGGCTTTATCTTTGACCTTCTGCACGGAAGCCTTAACTTTCTCAGCCGCCTGGGCACTAACTGTCACCTCCTCCAACACCTGAGCAACCATATTAATGATAGATTAAGTTTTAAAAGAGATGCGGGAGTCGAACAGGGGAGGTGCCAGAAAAACTTGGGTGCTTACACGAAACATTTTTCTCTGTGTGTTTGAACTCTTTCCCTAGGCTTTGCGCTCTCGCTTTAACCTTGCCTCTTCCCTTCTGAATCTCCTTTTTATCTCACGTATGAAGATCTCAGAACTATGGAAGCCAATTTCACTAATACGTATCATTTCTAGTACAACTTGTTTCGATCAGAAAAAATTGTTGTAAGTTACACAAACACATTACCGATCATCAAGGTCTCCGTACAGATGACTTGACCCTAGATGTGTTTTTCGAAAACAAAAAATGATGGAAATTATCTTTCCTTAAAACGTGTGAACATCTGTCGCAGAGGTAAAAACCTTCGGTGCCTGAAGGGATGATGCGGGTGAAAATCTCATGTGAAGCTATCCCGCGAGACAAATTACAAGAAACAACTTTCGCTTGCTTGTAATAAACGAGAAGTAAGAAGCATTTCATACTTTCCCAGCCTTGACCGAGGCGACAGCCAGCTCTTTCTCTTTGACCACCAGTTCTTTGGCCAGCTCAGCCACGGACTCGCTTGCCTCCACTAGTTTATCCAGTCCAGTATTCATGCGGTTCGCCAGCTCGCCAATGTGCGATCTTTTCTCCGCGTAGATTGTCTTGTACCCATCAACAAATGACAAGTAAGATTTGGGAGTCACGTGGGTTTGTCGACGGAATCTGGTAAGTGATAGATAATGGTGCATAAGTCCTCAGATAACATTCAGTCAGTGCATTACAGTCCCAATACTCCCAGAAAATTTGTATTTTTCTTGCCTTGCCAAATCGTTTTATACGTTTGTTGTTTGGTCTCATACTACGGGTTTAATTTGGAATTCAGTCACTTGCCTTTCAAAATACTCTACACAAGCTTCAGCCACTCCATCATGAAAGGTTCCCATTGTTTGTACCACGCTGTTTTTGATGGCAGCTGAGCACGTGATGTCGAACTTGGACAAGAAGTAATCTGCTACGGCGACCAACGCATCTTTAGGCCAGCGGGTAAACCAATCCATGGTACAGCCGCTGATCAGGCCAGGAAACTTCAAAGAGCGGTTACGGAACTTCTCTCCGACCTACCAAGAAATTAAAGGACTCATTAGCATGACTATATTTAATAACGCTGTGAGAATACTGCAGATTGTAGCCTGCAGTGCCAGCGTATTTTGCACCTATTTTGGACATTTTCGTATTAGGCCGCCATCTTGGATTGATCAACTGGGGAGGGTTGCAGCGAATTTGCTGAGGGAGTAGGCGTGAAGGTGGGGGGAGGTAGGTGAAGGGAAGGAAAAGTGCTCCACCACCACTCCCTCAACCCATTCCTCCACCGATCAAGCATTCAAATACAATCCAAATTGGCGGCATCAAAGACCTGGTATATCGAACGTTCCATTCCAAAATAACGTCTGCACTGCAGGCTGTGCAGATTGAGGAAAAAGCCCTTTAAAAAGTACTCTTCCATCAAGAGAAGAGAGGGTCAAAGTAAGTACAGTAGGTTTATCATTAAATAGCCATACCAAGAGCCTTATAGAGGACATTCAACGTAACATTTTTTTTTTACATAATAAATCCTTTATTTTTCTAACTTTACAAACTACAAATACAGTCACTTGAGTTACATACAGTACAATACGGCTACTCACATTATTTACAGTACTAGTACAGTTACTAACACCACTTACAATACAATACAATACAACTGATTATAACGTAACATAGGAACGGCATATATGATGAAAGGTAATGAGCGTGCCAACTTTGTACACAAGAAGTCTATTAATCAGCTCAAGTTAGTCAGGTAATCAGTCAAATCTGTGCACATCTCAGATACTAACACGGCTCTCGATTCAGAGCATACCTAAATAAGAATTTAAAGAACTTTTCAATAACTTTCTCATGTCGTGTTTTCGCCATGGCCAGTTATCTACCAGAAACCTACCTTGACGTTTTCTTTCTATTGGGAAGTACTTTTTTATAGCCGCTACACAAACACCAGACGAAGTACGATAAAATCCTACTGATTGACAAACATGTGCAACGTTTAATTTCTGCGCCAGCCGCGCAGCACTTCATAGAAAACTTACAGGCGAGAAGCATAGAACCACATGCAGATTCTTCCTGGAGCGAGAGATAAAGTAGTTGTACAGATTGTCGTTAGTGGGGGGCACTCGAGGCAACTCTTTCTTCATGACTCCAATAAGGCCTTGAGTTATTTCGTCTAGTTCATCGCGGGCAAACAAGTTCGATACCTAGGGAAAATCAAGGAAAGGTTGTATGACTGTGTCTTCATTTCGCGTCTACGTTAAACAGTGGAACTATTAAGAAGGGTACTGAAAATAATCCGGGATGTTTCCTGGGGAGAACTCCCTTATAGAGAGGAGGGGCGTCCCCGTCTTATATTTTAGGGGTCAAAAAAGTGGTACCTCTTAGGTCCGCACGGGACCTTTTGCGGTATCTTTCAGGGTACTGAGCCGTTTTAGAAGGTGAAATATTTTCAAGCCACCCCCACTGTTAAGAAGACAGTTCTGAAGTGGCGGGCCGCGCGAATAGCGCGCGCGCACGAGGAAACATTTTGAATTTACGTTAAGCACACGTTTATTACGTGTACAAATTTAAGTTGCGTGGACGTTTTATGAGCTGAGCTTTTACACAGTTTCGAGTGAGCAGTTGTTGTGCCTTTTACGGAGGTTTGTGCCGTTTAGAGTTAACCGTTTTACCGAATTTGAAGTGTTTTGGTCGAGCACCGTTTCCGTTTACCGCTGACGAACACCCACAAAGCAGGCTCATGGTACCTCTTAGGGTAGAAGCACACTCGCCTTTCTTATATGGCAGTCCGCGCTCTCCCTCCCCAGTCTAGAAACTGAAATTCAATTCTATCATACCTCTCCGGATGAAAGTACATTGTTAAGGTATTCCAGGAAACTTTCATCCTTGATCTCGTTGTCCGTGAAGATGAACGTAATACCTTTCCCTTCAGCTCCTGCTACGCGGTACAGGAACTTGAGGTCCTCCATCAAGTTGCTCACGTTGTAAGACCTAAAGATTACAACAGAAGCGTGTAGCTTAAATAAGCACTTTGCAAAAAAAAAAAGGACATGAAGCGTTCTTTGTTAGTTGAAAGCATTTCTTTGAAAGTGTAAAGAAGCATTTTTTGTTCAGTGTTTGTTTGTTTGGGGATGTGAAATAAGATATCAAACACGGCGATAGATCGTATTTGACCAAATTTGAGAAGAGAGTTGAAAAATACGACGCGCCCCAGAGTATTTTTGACGAACTTCGAGGTGTTTGGGAATGTGGTCAAACACCGTATGGAGTGTTTGATATATCTTATCAATCCAAACTAAACAATAGTGAGGAATTTTTAAAGAGTTTGAGGAGCGAGCAAACGATCAGTTCTGTACAGTTCTTCAACTACACCTTATTAGCGGCGCCCTTACCTTGTGAGAGTGATCTGGAAAATCTTGTATCCAGCGATAAAAGAAGCCAATCGTGTAAGAGACTGTTTGCCTGAGCCACCCACTCCAACAAGAAGAGCATTCCCGCAAGGCGTACGTATAATACGAGAGATCTATTGAGAAACAACTTTAACACTTGGCAACCAAATATAAACAGTTGAAAACCATAAAGGCGGCTTGGACCTACATTTCTCCTTGAAGTTTGCATTTTTTTAACTGGATTTTGTAAACATTCGTTTGTTGTAGACGTTTATAGTTTGCGCCAGTCACAACGTATAGTCGTGGCATACTTCCGACACAAGAACTCAATTAAAACAAATACGCTAAGAAGTAAATGAAATCGCTTTCTGTGTAATCAAGAAGATGGATATCCTGGTGGATGCACGTAGAGCGACATTAAAGCTCACAATCAAAGCCACTTTGTTGCTGGTTAATTTCCTTCTGGATACATTTGCTTACTAAAATGGATATTTAGTACCATTTCTATACCAACATGGTGGGCAAGTATGAAGTATCATAACATTAGGTTCTTTTTGCAAGGTCAGCTTTTTCAGTACATATGAGAATTTGTTAGACCTTCCTTTAACGTGGGAAAAAAGTAATAAAAATAGTGTTTACCTTCACTAGATGCGTCATGGCGTCTTTGAAAAACACCAGATCCAAGTGACCCCCTCGGACCGTGTCGTTGTACATGGACATGTATTGACCAAGCTTTTCATTCAAGAAATCCAGCGTCGGCACCTGCAGTCACCACAACACAAACACCTGTTTAGGTATTTATTTAAGATCCAAAAACGTACCTAAGATCAAAGGTGCCCACAAACAAAAGCATGATTTTATACTCAAGGACGGTTTTATAAAGTGAGGAAGTGAAATGTGAGGATGAAAATGAATTACATACTGGGAAAACACAAAGAACAATGTCACGGCATCTTTCATTCATTTTCAGTGCAATTCACAATTGAAAGGAAATACTTACTATAGCCAGTAGCAGAACAACGCAAAATAGGAAGAATTGTGGTTAAGATTAAGAAAATTGAGGAGGATTGCAAAACTTTGATTAAAAAATTGAAAGATCTGCGACGAGCTAACGTGTCCATGGTTATCTCGGATTACACAATTTTTGCAACGTTTTTCAGGCAAAAAATGCTTTTGCAATTACTCCGCATGGCAATAACATGTCTATTTTATATTAATTCAAGGATCGTCTCCTGTAGTTGATTACTACAGGTCTGAGGGAAGACCTACTCCCTGTAACTTTAACTGTTCAGTTGTAATTCAAAACGTTCATTCACCATTTCGTAAATCTTAGGAGCATCCAAATCCGCATCTTCGCCTTCTTCGCCTGTCGGTTCTGGAGCATCTCTAAACCACAAAAATAACTAGTTTACAAAATATACCCTACAGCGGTCAGACGTACTGTAGCATGAGGACTAAGCGAGGTACAGGGTTTTAATCTGAAAGGTGCCTCCTCTCCAATACTTCAACTCGGTTAGGGCGGTTTTCTTTATTATAAAGGCGTTTGGGGGCATGAAAAACTTTGCTCATTATCACAGTCAGAGTTTACTTACTCAATTACTACGGTTACGGCTTCTATGAAGCGAGACACTATGCTACTTTGAGTGTAAAGTATGTCAAGGCCAGTTCGAGAAAGAGTATATAGCTCGGCAATACGTACGTGTCTACTTCATGTCAACGTTTGTATTTTGAAATGTCAGTTGTTGCTCACGGTACATGGGAAGAAATCAGCACCTAGCAGTAGAGACAGGTCCGTAATACTTTGTGTATTTGTTATTTGTATTATACAGTTGTATAAATGCGAGGAAAGACATGTAAACTCAAGTCATCAGATACAGGAAAATGAAGATGCACCCTAGCTTTTACCAAAACGCAGACATAAGTTGTTCGTATGGCTCACTAGACACACTAACACCACGTGAACCTATTTTTCTTAGTAACCTTAAGAAATCCACAAAGTAAGGCTCATCCATCAGTTGTTCCACGCCTTCATCGCCCATTTGATCCTGGATCACTCTTGTCACCGTCTTTTCAAACCACTTGCGGTCGGCCTCGTTCGTGAAGCGATCGGCTATGACTCGAGTACACTCGTGTTTCCACAGAGCTAGCACGACCCTCTTGGTATTTACTTCATCACCAGCTACGTTTAGCATGCCTTCCCATATGCGGGACAGATCACGCAGGTTGAAAATGTAGTGAAACTTAGCGGGTGTAGGTAACATCTTGGCCTGAAAGAAAGACCAGCATTTAGGTTTAGTTTTGGAGCAGTTTTTGGAGGAAAAAAGGGGAAAACTGTATTCAGTCAGGCAGTAACTATTTATCCCTTTACTCACAAAGCTATCTTATAGGTGATCTGGACTCTGGGGTATATACGTATAGGGATGCTAAAACATTTTCATGCCTGCACAAGCGATTCTAGTACCTAGTTGAATGTTAGGGGGCAAGTCCAAAAAGGTAGTATAGGCAGAGCCAGTCTGTTATATATTCCCAAAAAGCTCCTGCGTCGCTAAAAATGAGCGGTCATTCTTGAAAAATTATGAGAGTAACGCATTTCGAAAAGCGAAAGACACGCTGCGAATCTTTTTCAGTTTCAACACGAGTAACAGTTCTTTCCGCGGCAGCATGAAGAGTATGACCGATTTGATATATCACTGCAGTAAAAAAGTATAAATACCAACTCCCTAGAAGCCTTCAGATATCAGTTAATAGAGAGGTTAAGCATGACGTTTACGGCAAACGGCAAACGGCAAAAAATGAAACTTTTGTCGTCTCTCTTCTGCTGTGTATGCAGTAGAGTGAAATCATTTGTATTTGCAACGAGTAGTAGGAGACGTTATTACATTTTTGTGGGCTTTATTTACGGATTAGAAGAAAAGAACTGAAAGTCAGAAGTTGTCTTTTCCGTTTGCCGTTGACGTCATGCTTAACCTCTCTATTGAAAGAAGTTGACTACGCGAAGGTGACCGGTGAACACAACTGATGCTTAACCTAAACTTGTGAACCTTCTTCCTTAAGCGGTTGATCTATTTTAACTGGCGCACACTTACTAAGGCGATTATGAGGTATTGTTCAGATATTATCTTACAAAAACAAGTTCATACCTTCGTGTGTTGCCAAAGAACTCTGGTAGCAGCCACAAGCTCAGAAACAACACTGCAAACTTCATCTGTAAAACGGGCTGAACAGAAGTAACCAGTTCCAATGACCCCTGTCAATCAAGCAAAATACAATTATATAGGCACTGATAAAAGGAATATATGGCTTCTAAAGGGAATATAGCCTGAGCAATGGTTTGCTGAAAAGTGCTTCAAGGAATATATGAAACACGAAAGACCGTATTTGACCACATTTCCAAGCACCAAGAAGCTAACGTGGAAAACATGGCGCTTAGCGGAGTATTTTTTAACTTCACAGTCGCGATTTCTTTAGTTTAAGATAATTAATGATTAAGGAGTTTGAGAAGAAAGTTGTCCCTGCTAGTGAGGGAGACAAAGGTCGATGAATCCTAGAAACAGGAGACATTGCTTAGCCAGCGAAAAACGTTGTAAGCTCTCCTGCAGTTTTAAAACAAGCATACTGGGTCAAGTAACCGTAAAAGCTCTATTAAGCCTCTGAAGGAAGCATGATAAAGCTTTTGCGAGTACGTGACGCAGTCACGAAGAGAAGATAGAACTAGAGGATTGTTTGGTGTGTATGTATATGTGTAGATGAAGATTAAGTGCGAGAAAGTAAAGATGACCATCCATACATTATTATACCACTTGAAAGTGGTAGTATTGATTCATCAAATATAACTGCTGAAAAGTGCTGGAAACTGTTGTCAGCTTTCATATAAACCGATTGATTTTTGCAATGACTGCGGAATGCTTCGGTAATAAAGAGTATTAGTTTGAAGGAAGTTACCAAATATCTTGTCGATGGACGCATTTGAAGGAAGGGTGCAGTTGAAGATGGAAAACTGACGTTTGATTCGTTCAGGAATATCATTCCTTCCTCCACCAGGATGAATCATGGCGGCAATGAACTGAATGTCTACAATGTGCGTGAACTCTCCAGGTTTCTCCAGGTTGTAGAACCCTTGTTGTTCCATGACTTGGCGAACAATTTCGTTTGTTACCTATACGATAAATAATTAGTAACTAAACGAGATGTCCAAATCAGTTTGAATAAAATCAAATGCAATCCGGTGAGTTGAAAAACAGCCCGAAGTTCATACTTGTGACTGTGGTTGAGCAACAGCTATTTTACCAGCGTACTGAAAAGGTGCTCATGGTATGGCCATATATGGCCACCTCCTACCTTATGCCAAAATCATAAACACTCCGTGATGGAACTGATGAATAAGAGAAGGAGCTCATGTAGAATTGAGACATATGGAGAGGAAAGAATTACATAGAGATTGGTCATGGTAATGCTAATGTCTATGAAGGTGCATTGGAACTACAGCCTGATCAACGTGTTCATGGGGCTGTAGAAGGCTGAAGCACGATGCGCATAACAAAGAATCCCCGAGTTTCACAAAACTAACCTGATCTCCCCATTCGTTGATGATAGGCATGTTGATGTCATCGATGAAGCAGGTCATCTTGCGACCAGCTGGAGGGCCATACGTGGTACCCACACGTTTATCTACATAGCTCTCAATTGTACGCTATGGATGGAAAATATTCAGACTGAAAGTTAGAGATTGTAGACATTGTGGATTGAAGACAAACAGTGTCTTTGATGCTCAGTAAAACGCGTGCAATACCTGGAAGAGCAGAGGCGTGGTAGCCGAGGAGAAGTTCACACTCTTACTCATGTGTACTTCAGGGTTGTATTTGGCAAGGTAGCCTTTGATCATCACTGTCTTGGCTGTACCCTGTTCTCCAATAAGCAGAACCGCCTACAACAAAGTAACCATACTGCACATTACGGCACAAAAATACCAGTGCATGTGAAGGCAACTAAAACTTAATATCCTGTCCTGAAGTGGTTACAAGACGATTCGCTGTCTTTGTCAGCTATCTACAACAATTGTGTAGAATGTTTAACAGCCAATGATTATGTACATTTAAAGTCGATAGCGCAAGTTGTTACTTATGTTACCAGCATTCAGATTTTAAGGAGTGATCAAAGCACCAGTTAAAACAAAATTAACCTGCAGTACTGTTGCAGTGGCACAAACATTAACTTTCTATCTTAGGGGCTAATTCTATTAATACAACTGCATGTATACGATGATGAATATCAGAGTGCTTTCCATGTCCTACTTTTTGATGAATTAAAACAATACAGCAAAACGGTCAAAGATGCTGCAGTAATGAGTTAGACTCTGAACCAGTGCGGAGCTCAAGCGCAAACGTTAGTACATACAAGTCAATGCTAATCTTAAGTCACAAATGAATAAAGGGTGAAAGTTTCTAAAGAAACTGTTGTGCTGCGTCGGTGGGGGTAACAAGGTAATTTGGTT
>OMLO01000765.1_pt1 | contig 22735 bp, 14 predicted proteins | sample 1674811 | NCBI WGS metagenome assembly OMLO01 (sample SAMN06265003, study PRJEB25207) | coral metagenome | isolation source: Coral host | place: Mexico:La Bocana,Puerto Morelos, Mexico | collected 2008-11-13 | reverse complement strand
ACAGCATGCTATACCTGCTGGAATGTAAATACAGCATGCTATACCTGCTGGAATGTAAATACAGCATGCTATACCTGCTGGAATGTAAATACAGTCCCCTGGCATGAGTGTTGCATAGGTCCATGGCACCTTTGCTATGTTGGGGTATTCTAGTAGGTTTATCTTGTTGGGATCAACTTCAGAGAATCCTGATCCTGAATATTCTTTCTGTGATTGAAGAAAACAGCATTGTTATGAAAATCTGAATGTCAGCATGCAGCCTTTTTATTTACAAAACATTTATCTCCTTGATAACTTCATTGGTGGACACCATCTCCAGTTACCCAAATGAAAAAACATAAAATTTAATGAATCAGGAATATTGGAGATCAACTAGTTGGAAATCTTGCAGTGGTAGACCTAGCCATTTGAGAATTTTTAAAAATGTAAAACTACATTTAATTATGTTAAAGTACAACAAAAAAGTGACTGCCAGTACTACTAAGAAAAACAGAGAAGCTCCTCAGAGCACTGGTCTTGTACACATGTATCAAGAATATTACAGATGGCAAGATTTCAATGACGTTGCAGTTAGCTGTGTCGTTAACTTCTTGCAGAAATGTATCTTTAAAAAAATCCCCAAATATGAATGGCCCAAAGTGTTCTTGGTATAGACTTTCCAGTTAATTTTGCAAATTCATGATGGTCATCAAAGGGCATTAACCAATGATCATTATTTTAACAAGAATTTATGTTGAGACTCAATATACTCTCAGAGTGTGTGAGATAAATCCATTCCATTGACTTGACCAACCTACCTTTTCAAGAAAGTACAGATCATTGTAATACTGTTTCTCTATCATTATAAAATCCTTGCGTCCAGCCACCAAACAGTGCAGGTTATGATCAGCGTCATAATGGATGACGGAGCGTGTCCCTCCTGAGCTCATCCAGAAGTTAGTTTCATGAATGTAATCAAGAAATGTGCCACACAACAAACATGGTGGAACCTGAATGTAAGATATTAAGTATAAGTTATATCTATGTTAGCTGACTAAGTGCAGGAGTGAACTCCTAATTTTTCAGTCCCACTATAAAAATTTATATATGTCAAATTATTCTCACATTTTTATTGGCTCTTATGATCTTCTGGAGAAAAGCTGCATAGATGATGCCACTGACTGTTGTTGTTTCTTTGTAAAACAAATAGATTCCATGTTGTTGTGTGTCTGTTCACAGTCAAGACATCAAAAATACTTGGTAAGAACATCAGTAAAACACTCAGCTACTGCCTCGTATGTCACTTTCTTTGTTCTTATCATATTTTGACGTCTGTGATCAATTACTGAACAGATGAATGGAAATATATTTTTTAAGTGGACAATACCCCCAGGAACTATTTTCTTTTCTTAGATACAGATAACCAAAGCTCATACCAGAACAGGTGGTCCATTTATTGGATCAATGATAAAGCATACTGATTGGCGTATTTTAGTCATTGACAATCAGCTTGTCACTTGAGTCGTCACGCAACAAAAATGGTATGAGGAGGGACAGCGAAGAAACTGTTGTCTTGCTTGTGTAAGGAAAAAGATGATGCCGATAATAAATAAAATACTACCTATTTATTAAAGTACTTAACATGTAAAAATGTATCAAGTAAACTAAGCTTGGAAACACAATATCAAAGCCTTTCTTGTTAAGAAGGTTCAAGCGTTAACTTCCGGTTTCGTTAAGGCACAATTATTTTTCCGATTCATTATCGTGTAGTGGTTCACTTACAGAATTAGCAAGTGATAAAACCAAACAATAACTGAAATTACTGGAGCTAGTGTTATGCAAATGAAGCATTTTTGATTTCTCGAACCTAAGTCATGGTTACCTGGACGTCGCGTCTCATTGGATCAGGAAGAACGGTCACAATATAGATATCCTCTTCCTTGTAGCGAGAAAGAAATTCCATTATAGTCATCCTACGGGCAGAATGGGAGCGATTTTCTTCTTTTAGCTCGATCAAAACATCCAGATCGCCATAATTCTCTCCTAAATAATCGTCTGTCCAAGATAACAGAGCGGGCGACTCACCAATACCTTGACGAAACACAAGTGGTACTCCCCTACTAACGTGTTCTCCCCAAAACGTATCCCCTCGAAGGACCTCAAAGTATTCCTGAACGGGACCATCGGATGCACGTTGGTGCCCCAAAGGTTGAAGATGTCCTGTTGGAAAGTTTTCATCTTCGGAGACGCTTATTGGTGGAGGGAATGGAATCGGCGAAACAAGGTTATTCGCGTTTGACCATCCAAACAAATGAGCAGATACGGTCAGCCAAGTTGTCAACGGAAACATTCTAACGAAACAGTTCGTACCGTGAGCTATCATTATCTCTGAAGCAACTGTGCGACATCTGCATGAATTAACACCCTGAAATGGACTGATACAATTAGATAGAACTGCCTTCTGATGGTCTAATTCATCTGCAAACAGGAACTTGAGCCCAGATTCTTCTCGGTCACGTCACGCAATCTTGGGAGTTCTGCAACGATCTATCACGCGAGGCCGATGTTTCACTCGAAGCTGCTACGTCGTTAAATTATAGCAAGTAGGCTCTGGTTTGTAGTGTTCACGGCCGTTTTGAGTCCAAAACATCTTAGTGGTTTGGAATCAGATTACAATGAAGGCATCTAATAACAAAGTGAATCCTGACTTAGCGAAAGAGCGAGGGAAAGCTTCATTTGACACAACAGAACTGACTTACGTGCTTCATGGAGGACGACAGAAGACGGAGAGAAAGAGATTCTTAGGTAAAATAACGTTATTTACGTAATGTGACCTTTAATATCCACCTGCCCTGTGAACAGTCTCTTTTTCATTCTTCAATATGTTTCAATGAACGAAAGGAGACTGGTCAACCATCAATTTATTTATTTATTATTTAGCCTGCGCATGCACAGTATCAGCGCGCTTTTGACTACCATCTGATTAATTTAACATATGCATTTGACCTAAGGGACTTTATTTAATTGTCAGAGTATTTAGCACTGTTGTGAAAATCTTGAGTTCGTTTCTTAGGTTGAATTGTATGAATTTATTTTGCTAAGAATTATGTGGTCTTTCTAATTGTCAGGTGGTACAAATGTCCTTATACATGTAGCTAGTACAGGTCATTACATTGTAAGTGATGATTGTTCGTAAATCTGATTGCATGCCACTCAGTTTGTAGCAGTCAAATCAAGGAGCATCCATGCGTGTCCTGCTCTTTTAATTGTGGGTAATTTTGGGCCAAAATGAGGTGCGTCCAGTAGAGTACTTGACCATTGACAAAACATGACTCAGCAGTGATTGCGTAATCAACGAACCTTGATCCCAGGCTCTCTCTCCTTTGCTTCCGAGTAGACCTCGAGATTTTCTTCATTTTCTTCCAGGGTATACTTTTTCCATGGAAAAAATGTAGAGAGTGATTTGATTCTTTGCAAACCTCCAACCAGTGGGGCCAGCATTTGACTGTGTTTACTCTGCTAACTAAATTGAAAGTTAAATGCCTGGTGGTTTGCGAGGCAGGGAGTAGGTGCTTGCATGGGTAATCTTGGATTTGATTGGTAAATAGCATGACATGAAGATCAATAATACATACACTGTAATATATTGATTCAGTCAGTCCTTACAAAATCAGAGCTCCTGGCCTGGGTTGTCCAAAGCCAGATTAAGCTAACCCAGGATAAGCAAAAATTTGATTAGAGTTTATTTTAGCTTTGCAGTGCAGTTTTCTGTTTGTTTGGCTTTTTGAGTTAATATAATTATCTGAAATAATATAATTATGTAACCGACGACCAGTTAGCTCAGTTGGTAGAGCGTCGGACTATCATGCAGGAGGTCTTGGGTTCGAGCCCCAGACCAGACCAACACTCAGGGTCTTAAACTAACTGAGGAGAATCTGCTGCCTTTGCAATGACATCTGCAAATGGTTAGACATTATAGTCTTCCCGGATAAGGGTTGATAAACCGTAGGCCCTGTCTCCTGCATCTTCATTGTTCTGTATAGCAGGGGACGTTAAAGAACCCACACACTTACATGTATCGTAGGGCATGTAGTTCCTGGTGTGTTGGTCTGGTCTTTGTCCATTGTGCTGTTAAATAGTTGTGCATTTGTAACATGAGCCCCTGGCTCGGGAGATTTGGCAACCACTCCCTATGTTAATGACTTTAAACAAATACTATGCTATACTACACTATACTACACAAAACACAATCACTGATAAACATTTTTGTAGAAGAAATATTATACCTTGGTTAACTTTTGATTCTAGGTTAGTGTTAACTAACTTCCAAACAAAAAAAATTAAGCCAGCCCTGAAAACAAGGCTGATTACAACAAGTTAACTTGATATATGAGCCTGCGTTCAGTTGAAAATTAAACAATCACCCGTACTTGGCCAGTGATATGTCAACTTCAAGAAAACCATTTCCTGAAATGAGCTTTAAACTTGAGCTTGCAACATGGTTATGTAATACTGGTCAGCGAATATCTTGTTTTGACAGGTATCAATTGACCATAACATGGATGTCCAATATCAAATATATATGCTGTAAACCAAGGGTATATATCTGTAGTCCAAGATATTAGATGGAGTATGGCCACCAGCATGTAGCACAATGTCATTTTTAGCCACTGGGTTACGGTTAGGTTAGGGTTTGGGTTTAGGGTTTAGCATGTGCCTGCAACCCATGCTGTTGGTCATGTTGACCATGAAAAAAGAGTTGCATGGTTTTTTTTTATTTCTATGCATGCATGTGGTTCTGATGCCAGAGCACCACATTAATTTATCTGTTGTAGGGATACTAACACTGAGTAATATGATGAGCAGTGAGATGCAAATATAACTAATTATTTAAATCTACATTAGGGGAAGTTGGCTTGGGTTTCCTGTAGCAAAATTGATTATTAGGTTAATGGTGCACATCTGCATGCCTAATGCATGTTAACTTTATAATACATGAATTCTTTTCATCAAGGAGTTTATCAATCAGTTGGTAACTTTATTTGCTCAGTGAAAACATTGTTACACATGTTCAATAACTGTTGACTACCTGGAATTAAAATTGTACTCTTTGCTAATGAAGTCTTCCTTTATTAATTTATTTGAAGAGTCTTTGTTAGTGAAGGATCCTGTGTTTAGCAAGGAAGATGCATATATCCAGGACCGAAAGCATTCTTATGAGAGAAATTTACAGAAAGGATTACAAATTGTTGAACTGGCCAAGAAATATCAAATCACCGATCAACAGGAGTTGGGCATGTTAGAAAGGTAATGATCTATGTTATTATATTAAAATAAATTCTCAGCAAATTATATAAAATCTAAAATGATATTATAATTGAATAATAACTACTTAATAACTGAGAGTCAGGTTGTTACAGGAAAATCTTAAACTGAGGCCTCACCACATTGACCGAGCAATAGCAAGGTCAATACGTTAGGATGAGCTTTGAGATTTTCCCGTAATGACTGAACAGTTTATTATATGGCACAAAAACAAAAATAAAGCAAAAATGCCAAAGTTAGTGCAGTGGAAGTGAACACTTTACATCTGGTAGTGTGCGCGCTTCCCTGTTCATTCATCGTTTCCAAACACACAAATTAGGAGAACTAAGGTCCAAAACTTCTACATTCACTCTCATCTTGAGTGTTTCCTTCAGTTTTCTCTCTCACCAGCTTGTTTGCAATTTGTTTCTGTCAAATTGCTGTTGTCCTGAAATTGTACATGTAACTCATCTGGGTAATGAAATCTACTCTAAGAGTGTTCCTCCTCGTCAATCATTCTCAGCCGCTACAATTTTCAGACAAAAATATTGATTGTTTGTGAATTACCTTTTGCTTTGTTTTTGTAAGCCTGTAAACCTGAATTACTTATTCCTTACTCCTTGCCCCTTACATTCCATCCTTCACCTCACTTACCCTGTATTGCTAACCTGCTACCCTTTTACACTGTAACTTGAATCCCTTACTGCCTACCCCTTAGCTTGTGTCCTTTTTCCCATACCCTTTGTCCCTCACCCCTTACACTGAATTGCTTATCCATTACTCCTTACCTTGTATCCCATACTGCCTACCCCTTAGCCTGTGTCCTGTATCCCATACCCTGTATCCCTTACCCCTTACCCTGTATTGCTTACCTGTTACCCCTAACCTTGTATCCCATACAGCCTACCCCTCAGCATATATATTTTACCCCATACCCTGTATCCCTCACCAGTCATTAGATCATGTCCCTTTCAGGTTAGTGAGTGATTCAAATGAGCATGGATTGATGATTTCTTCTTTCTTAAGTTTTGCAGATGCTATTTTTCCATTTAACCTTAGCAGAGTCATGTTTATCCCCACTTTAAAGGTACTAGTAGTGTATTTGGTAAAACTATTTGTAAGAATAAATTCAGAAAGGCAGTGCTGGTGCATATTTAATTTATGATGAGAATTATTAATATTACAGTTTTGTAACTACAGGTTAAGATAAAACAATAAATGAGATTTTACTGTCACGCCAGTAAAATATAGTTAATGGAGCGTGACGTACGTTCCAAAAGAGCCTTTCATGGCGGCATCACTTTCTATAGAGCTATTGAGCAGTAATGTTCCAAAGGTCAGCAAATTGTAAGCCTTATTGTAGCTAAACTTAAAACATAGTAGCTTTGTTACCTTCTAAACTTTATAACGTACCATTGCATTGGTGTAAAGCATTAAAGCACTATTCATGTTTAAGATGTTACACGTGCTAGGGTAAGATGTTCGGTAGTACAGCCTTTTCTACTGGCTTACAAGCAGACGAACGTCTCCATATAAAAGCTCGGACAACTGTTCAGAGTCCATTCTGAGTTCGTCTAAGCAACGTAGCTATTACCTCTTGTAAATCTATCGTTAATTTTCCCTCCCTCCCTCCCTTTGGAGACGAGGTTGGTCATGTATTCCTGCATTTAATAAACAAAGGGTCACTCCTGTGTGGTGCGGTTAAGTCTGCGAAGCGACTTCCCCCAAGCTTGTTGTTTTTTCATCGCCTTTGAACATCGCTTGCTAACCGATACTCTTGTCCGATCCAGCACGTGCTGTCTGTCATTCAGCTCGTAGTGCTGGGGAGATAAGTGAGGTTGTTTTGTCACGCTATCGCCGGAAGTCGCACGGACTAACCAAACGCAAGGCAGTGTTCCCCCATTAACGCCATCACGAGTTGTTTGCATTGGAATAATAGCTCCGGTTCAATTGCAGTTGCCACTGTTAACTTACTCTTGCTAGGAACAACGACATTAATAATTATACTTGAAGAACCATTTAAGAGCTTGTTTTTGTTACTCAACAACTACAGATGTGCAGTCAATAGGTTTTAATCATTTGTTTTTATCTATAACTATATACATGTATTATTATATTTGTTTTATCCTATGTTGACTACTGGATTTATATGATTGCCTGTTTAGGGTCAGGGAACAGAAGAACAGAAAGCCAAATGGCTGCCTTTGGCAGAATCGCATCAGATTATTGGAACTTACGCACAGACTGAACTAGGACATGGTAAGTTCTTTATTACACAGGTCTATGCAGATCACTATCAACAGCCTCCATATTAAGTACTAACAGTTCTGGCCCTCTCATGGGACTTATAATTTGTTGACTGTCAGGGTATGGCCCTTGACAAAGGACTTCCTAACTTATTCCTTTTGATTCTAAGACCCATATATTTGCAGTAGTACAAATATGCTTAATGTCAAAGGTGTAAATGTGGCAAGTAGCATAAATATTCATTTATATTGCAAGTGGTGTTAGCAATCATTGCAATGTAAGTAGTTTATAAAGTGTATTATAAGAAGTATTATATTTTAAGTAATGTACTAAGTAAATGTATAAGGTTAAAATAAAATTAAATTCAGGTAATAATTATTTTAACCTAGTTTGATTCTCAATTTCCTTTGTCTTCTAACCCTAATTATTAATAATCAATGAATAAGTAGGTTAAGAGTCGAAGGAATTTAATTTTTACCTGAATTTAATTTTGACCTGTAACATATACGTCTTGTAAGTGCAAGTGCCTGAGTGTTTAAGTATTGTAACCTGAATGTGTGTGACAAACAAAAGAAGCTAAGCAAGCCCCATACTTTAGAATTTGGCTTTTATTTCTTCCTCCATTAATATGCAGAGTTAAATTAAGTGCCACGTGCCAGGTAAATTGATCAGCTGTGAGGATAACTTTGCCCAGCTGGTTTCACCATCTAGCAGACAGTTTTTCTTACAGAGAACTTTAGTCAACCATTAGTTTTGCCCACCCGTGAAAACCAGTTGCCCTCCTGTGTCAATGAAACTCCTGAATATGTTCTGGTACATTCTTTGAGAGACCTGTAGTAACCATTGAGTCTTCCTTTTAAACACTTTCAAAATAGTATATACATGTACTGTAAACAGACAAGTGTATTTTACCAAATTCCATTAAGATTTACCAATTCTGTCAAAAATATTATGCTTCAAGGGACTTTTGTGCGAGGCTTGGAGACTACTGCAACATATGATAAGACGACGCAAGAGTTTGTTATACATTCACCATCACTGTCAGCATGTAAATGGTGGCCAGGAAACTGTACGTATGTTAATTTTAAAGATGTGAACGAAAGGAATTATCAGTACTAAGAAAAATAACATAATTCCAGTTTTCGTTCAAAACTCATATATATGAACATGTACGAAAGATAGGTCATGGTCTGACTAGTCCCAGGTCCCAACATCCTATAGTTTCTGACTAAACCAGAAGTGAAATTGCCCATTTTCAGGTGGCTACTTAAGGTGTGGTGATGGAAAAAAAGCAATATTGAATATTATAGTTTTTGCAATTTCCATTTCATAACCTCGTGTAGAGTTCACCAAGGATTATGTTCCATTTATCTGCATAAATGACAGAATAAACTGTATAACTAAAAGAATTAGAAAATTATATATGGTGCAATTAAATGAATCATGAGTTTAAAAAAAGGTGAACATTTTGAGTGAGAAGAAGATCTGTTGTGGGAACACATCTGTCGATTGTTTCCATGCCTCTCACATATGTATGTTTCAAAATAACTACACTGAAATATGAAGTAACTTTTTTCTATGTCCTCTGCAAATATTGAGAGGAAAAGAAACAAAAATCACCCAGTCACTTTATTAGTGTATAATTTTCCAAGTTTAAAATACACTAAAACATGTTTTACAATATTGAGATATCTACTCAGCCACACCAACAAGTTACTATTTATCTCTAATCCTTAGCTTACATTATTATATTTTCAGTGGGCAAGTCGTCAAATTTTGCTGTTGTGCCTGCAAGGCTAATAGTTGATAAAAAGGATCATGGAATACAGATGTTTATAGTTCAGCTGCGTGATAGGCAGACACATCAACCTCTACCTGGTATGTTGCAGTGCACTCCTCAAAAGTGGCCTTGAGGCTGCCCACAATGTTTTTTAGAGGAGGCATAGATAGTACAGTAAACCAAAATTTAATAACGATAATCATGACAAAAGGCTGTTGCAATCAAGTTAAAGGAATCACTCAATTTAATTTGGTGAAAAAGCAATCTCAATTTCTTTATCAAGTCAGCACACATTCTCATGCAAATAACACTGTAGCTTGTCTGGTCATTATATATACAGTACAGGTCAAAATAAAATAATGGACTATACTAAGTGTGAGGGTTGTTTCCATTACTACTAGCAGAATTATTAGCTGGAGGTCTTCACAATACAGATGGCACACATTGTCAGGACTATACAAGAACACTGAGGGCTAACCCAACATGTGGTCACAAGCAATCTTAGTCAATAAGAGATTTATTACACAACTGAAAAGTTTAGAAAATCTGCTTGATTGCTGACTTGAAAGGCTCTGTAAACGTCAAGTTGCCATTTTGATTGAGACCACTTTAATAGCATTAGCTCTTGTCTGACATTTCATCAGGGTCTTTTGCTTTAGTTAGTATTCATTACCAAATGGAGGAACATCAAGTAATTCACTGCTGTTTGTCATGCCTTTTGCTCTTTCCCAGGTGTAACAGTGGGAGATATTGGAGCTAAATTTTCTCCAATGATGAATGGAAGTGACAATGGATATCTACTGTTTGATCATGTACGAATTCCACTTGACCAAATGCTGATGGGGCTAGCAAAGGTAATATAAAAACAAGCTTATCAGTGTAAAATTGATTGGTAAATTCTATGATTAACTTGTAAAAGCATTAAGTCAGGTCTTTATTGTATGGCATTCGTATCGAAGCTGAAAAGGGGAATTTCAATTAGCTCTCTCAGGGGTCCGAATATGAGTAACGATGATGAATATATTAGTTCCTGCTTTTTGCTTTTTCATTGTTATATTTTTGTGTTGTTTTAATATACTAATTTCTTAGAAAATTAACTTGAAGTCAAAGGATGTATGTAATTGCAATTAGTATAAAGACACTCAGTGCTTCAAGCAATCTGATTGGTTTGCTATTTGTAGCAAGTTGTAATATTATTAATATTCTTTCACTATTGACCTCGATTTCAAAGTATAAAATATTAATTAGCATATAATCAGAGGTGGCAATACTATCAGCCAATCAGAAGCCTACCAGCCTTCTAATGACAGCCTGCAATATCAAATCACTCAGACCTGATCTAGCAAGTTTTGTGGCCAAATTAATTAATACATGTAGTTGCGCCGTTTTGGTGTTCTTTCATTGCATTTCATATTCATTTGGTCTCGTTGTGGGTACTTCAGCTTGACTTTATCTTGTTTAAATACAATTATGGCCTGACCGAACTTGCCTATTGTGCTGACAAAGCATAACCAAAAGCTAATAAATTATGCTATACTTGAAAACCGCCACTGACATTAAACTATTTGTGTATCAACAGCTTTCCCCTGATGGGACGTTCACAAAACCAGCAAATTCCAAACTTTTGTATGGCACCATGAGTTTTGTGCGAGCAGTGATTGTTTATGATTGCCAGTCATTGCTATCCCGAGCCATAACTATTGCTATCCGCTACAGTGCAGTGCGGAGACAGGGTCAGCTCAAACCAAGGTATGTTAAGGTGGCAAGTAGCTGAAGCAGTCATAAGTCCTTTCTTTACAACCAATCATGCAGTGCAAATCTGTCTTCATCTCTCGACCACTTGTCTTCACTACTAACATGCCTCAATGAACTTGCTCTTAAAACTGCCTGTATTGGAGAGGTTGAAATATCGCCTTTTGTGTTTTTCACTGTGATTCAGCTGCAGTACGTGTATGTCAATGTGAATTTAATCATACTTTGTATCAGAATAACCGTTTTTTATTAGCCGCAGAGGCTTGCAAAAACACAAAATCTATTAGCCAAATCAGAATTTTACACTAATCTGTGATTATTCCGCTACCGTTAGTCTCAAGCCCTATAAGTTTTAGAAGCTGTTAGTAGAACATTGTCCTTTGCTAATAGCAAAAGTTCTTGCAACCCAGAGCAAACCTGCCGATATCACTGCACATGAGTATAAATTACAAAATAATAAAAATGAATATATATTCTATAATTGCACGTGAAGGTGACAATCGTCGCCACTCTTTTGTTATGTGTTTTCATCTAACTGCAGTGAACCTGAAGCACAGATTATCGCCTATAAAACCCAACAGTACAAACTATTACCAGGTTTGGCCATGGCTTATGCTACAAAGTTTACTTTTGACTGTGTGTGGAGATCATTTGAAGAAATGCAAAAGAAAGCTGCTGCAGGAGACTTTTCTATGTTGCCAGAGGTAAGCCCGCTTAAGAGTTCGGACATGAACGTTGTATGTTTAACGAATTTCTTTTAAACGGGGGTGTTTCTTGTCGTGCATTCATTCTCACTCACTGTGTACCTGGAAAAGTTAATGCTGATTACTGCAAAAACTGACTGAGCTATATAGTGCTCAGAGTTGCTTGGATGGAAAAATTGTCCCGAAAGACCTGTACAGACATTTCTCCGCTGTCAGAAAGTGCATGAATAAGATCGATTGTTTAGTGTAAGAAATGCTGCTAACACCATCTCCCAATGTAGATAGATAGATAGATAGCTTTAATTCAAATCATGTGGCAGCCCTCTAAGGCTGAATTGCATGAATTTACAAGTACATTGATAAAACACTTAAGAATATGAAAATGTATGGACTATTCTAAAATTTTACAAAATTATAATTTAAGATTATCTTGCCAACTATGAATCTGCCAACGCCTACACATAGATGGCAGAAATGTGCTAGAAAAGCGCTTGGTACGCATGACTGGTCGACGCGTGGTATTGTAATAATGTAATTATGAAATATCTTAATCTTAAAGCGAATTTTCTGACAGTTTGTCAGTTTGTCATCGAAACGTTGTTCTGTTTTATCGCTAAGTTTTTAAGTTTTATCGCTAGGTTTTAATTCAATTTCATTTATTTTCATGTACGTGTTTCTTAAGTTTCCCCAAAATACAAGTAATTAAGAAAGTAAATAAGAAGAGTTCGGACTGATAAGGGTTGAAGCACCACTCCCACCGCAAGTCTTAAAAATACAAATGTTACACATCTTGTCTGTAGGTACATGCTATCACCAGTGGTCTTAAAGCGTTCTGTACATCAACGTCCATGCGCCACGCTGAGACATGTCGACTGGCTTGTGGTGGACATGGCTACTTACTGTACAGCGGTCTTCCTGGGTTGTATACTATGTTTAATGCAGCTTGCACTTACGAGGGAGATAATGACGTTCTTTACTTACAAGTCGCTAGGTAAGCCCGAGTGACTGAATATTTCTTAACTGGCCGATGCTAAATGGTGGTCTTTTGTAATAACATTAAAAAAACGCAGATGGCAGAAGGTCTGTTTTTACAAACTGTTATTGATAAAGATCAAAAGCATGATATCTGTGACTTAGGTGAAGGCTTCTCTTAACTCAGAGAGAAGCTAATCACACCCAATTTCAGACCAAAATGTTTCATAAGCCCAACCCGTTTTCAGACCAAAACGGCTTTGCTCTTGGGGACATCACATACCTACGGGGTCCTACAGACAAATAGCTTGTATATGGAATACCCCACCCCAGGGGTATTATCACCTGTCTTTTCCCTCTTGTCTCTTCCCACGAGGGGAAGAACGTCTGCGTGGGAGGCTACGATGAACATAAAATTTCTGAAATTCTGCCCAGGCTTGTTGGTTTCGATTTCGCCGTTTGAGGGAGATGAATGAGCGAGAGACTAAGCAAAGGTGGACTTGTGGCAAGTCTGCGATGGACGATGGGATGCAAGCAAGCTATCATGCTTGTTATCATTTTGTCGTGACAGGGTCAGAGGACTGGGGACGAGTCAGCAGCCAATGTGATTTCTTGTTTTCTCAACAGGTATCTCATGAAATGTGCTTCACAAGTTCAACAGGGTAACACACCTCCCATGTCACTTTCATTCTTGTCGAGGAAACCAGAGCTCTGTCGGGTAATGAGAGGCGAAGAATTCTTGGACCCTCGAGTGCAAAGGAAAATTTACCAGGATAGAACTTCAAGGTGAGTGAAAAGTAAACAGCGATAAGTAAAAATATTTGAACTAAAGAAAAACGACTTCCAAAATGTTCTACGATTTCGTCTATTAATTGGACCAAAAAGTTTAAATTCTTTGTATACCTGAGGCCTTTGGACTAAAATTGCTCACAGATTTGTGCCTTTTGGACCCAAAAAGAGGTATTTTATCAACCACGAAAGACCGTGTTTGACCACATTGCTAAACTCCGAGAAGAGAGTGGAAAATACGATGCGTAGCGGAGTATTTTTGACGAACTTCGTGGTGTTTGGCTCGGTCACAATTCCCTTTGTTTTTACTTGATGATTGTTAATAAGTTTGAGAATTCTTCTTCCGAAACTTTGAGACGGAAAGGTTTCAAGACCTTGTCCGGGATTTTATGTCAGAATAATTGTTAATGTCTTATAATAGATTGTGCTCTAGGATCTAAGCAATCCAACCAAAAAGGAAAAAGTAAAACCTAAGATTAATTTTCATTGTAAATATTAATTTTGTATTTGCTACTGTTTCTTACGTAAACTATGCAACAACTATATTATCATATAAGTGAATGTACAATAAGATAAACTGATCATTCGACCAAGATTTGTAACCAAGATCATGTTTGCCAATTTTCAGCGAGGTTATGGCTGTGGCGGAAAGATTGCAGAGCAGAATCTTTTCTGGAATGGATTCTTCCGAGGCTTGGAATGAAGTGTCTGTAGACTTAGTACGCTGTGCCAAGGTAAACTTTGTAAAATATTTCAACTTTGATGAGCAAAACTTATGCAAGTGTTTGCATGTCGTGCTGCCGTAAGAGTCACAGCGGCTGCACCTCTGCCGGGTGCAAATAAAACAAATCCCAGTCCAACGTAGTCATCACTGAGCTATCACTGTAAATCAACAGAGAGGTGTATTTAACTTGAAATAAAAACGCCGTGTAGTAATCTCAGCTCACTTCGACACTATTTGTTAAGTATCCGTCTTGTTCTTTTCAGACGGTTCGACAAACGGAATTTGTAAGCGCTAGGTAGAATGTTCCGCGTTTCTCCGTTTTTCAGCTGATAAAGGTTTCTCGTTGCAGATTAATTCTCATTACTCTAATTTTCAGGGCTACAGTAACTGTGTTATGGTAATATATGTATTGGAATCGATGGAGAAGCTATCTGGCGTGAGCTCAAACTTACGCAAAGTACTCAAATCTCTGGTAGATTTGTTTGTTTTGTATTGCATCGCTGAGAATTCAGGCAGTTTTCTTGAGGTAAGAGAGCCTCCATTTAAATTTTCATGGAGGTCTGTTATATTATTAAAATGATGTGATATTAATTCGGTTGAACTTGTATATTTTCTAGTTTTTAAAGTTAGTTTGTTTTGTATGTATAAAATGACTCGACTGCTAGTTTCGAGAAAAATCTCTATTCACCTCTTTCCTGTTATCGTAAGTGTCAGCCTGCTTATCTATTTAGCTGTAGAATATATAAATTAAATTAATTTCAATATTTAGAGAGGACGCCACATCAACCTTATCTAGTTTTCATGCGGGTCCTCTATTCTGGTCGAATGGAAATTTGGAGTGTTGGTTTTTGTGGAGGGAGGAAAACCGGAGAACCCAGGGAAAAACTCTTGGAGCAAGGACTAGAACCAACAACAAAACCCAGGCCGCATTGATGGGAGGCGAGGTCTCTCACCACTGCTCCATCCCTGCTTCCAGAACGAGCTTTACTTTGGATGTCTGGTGGGTTTAGAGAATTTCGTATCCTTTCTTTCTTTTCTCACTTGTAGGCTGGAGTTCTGAAAAGCGACCAGATTCAAATCATACGTCAGCAAGTGTACGACCTGATGGAAAAACTGAGGTTTGTTGAAAAATATCAAAGAATGAAAAGACGTCCACTTAATAGCAGATTTGTACATTGTTGTGTATTCAGGTCTTTGACTGACTCCAGTTTTGTATGCTTGGTATTGGACTGGAACTAGCTTGAAACTGAGGCTAATACGAGGAGTCTTTTTAAATGAAAATCCAGTTGGTCCTTGTTATCCATTGAACGACTAACATATACAACTGGTATCTGATTTGAACTTAAAGTGTATATGACAGATGCTGTTTCATTGCCTTCTGGAATCTACATGAGATCGTGATAAAAATCGAAAAATAAAGGTGGATATTTTACCGCGTTTCAGCCATCTGAAAACGTGAAATTTCCCTTCCGGTTGGGTGGTCAAGCTGTGACGTCAAAACAAGAACGTACGTCGACATATTTTTGGAACCAAGTAAATAGAAACGAAAACAAAATAAGTGGAATATTCAAGGAATTAGGTAATTAACTGTAATTCCAATTTTGATTTAATATTGAAAACATGCACCGAAGTTATGTAGTTAGGAAACTGCTGCAGCTAAGTGAAACTTATCATAATCATTCACTGTGTGTTCCCCTCTCCTGGTTATTTTTCTTCGTCTCTGTCATCGTCTTTCCACGTTTATGCAACTTATGTTGACGTTATCTGTCGTTATTTTGAACGTACAGGCCTGAAGCAGTTTCCCTGGTAGACGCCTTTGATCATTCAGATTACGTACTCAACTCACCGCTTGGACGCTACGATGGCAACGTATATGAAGACCTTTTTAGATGGGCTCAGAGATCAGCCTTGAATAAGGAAGAGGTAGTGTTAACCGTGTGCTAACTGTAAGCTATAAACTGAGGACTTGTTTTTCATGAAATAACAACCATTGGTTTACAAATGTTGTGTTTCGAGTCTAAAACAGAGTCGCATAATATAAACGCAAATACACAGGTGTGAAACATAAGAACAAATGAAAGGTTAAACTGATTGTTTCATACTGTGGCTTAATGCAATACAGTAGTTAGTTTGCTATGATGATGCAAACCCCTGATTATTTTGTCGAATTGGTTCAAACCCCTTCCACAAGCGTTGAAGAATCGGGAAAAAAGTCCCGATTTCCCGAAAGGATTGGAATCTAACACATCCTGGTTACCTGTCAGACCTTGTCTCCACTGAGCTACAGAGTACTCCTAATTAGCTAGGCTGCTTCACTGGGATCATCTGTGACATGCGTCACGCTATTTTGCTGAGATCAATGTCCATTGGAATACGTTTACGTGTAGGATAGAAAGGAAAGGACGCAAAATGTACAGTTCAGTGAAATAATAACGAGGTGTTTTGTCACGGTCGTTGTTTGACTCCTTTCATTGGCGTTTTCGTGTGTACTCGCATCCCGTTGACAACCTAGTGACAACAACGTTGTTGCTTCTTTTGTTTTCATAATTGTTTGTTTGTTTGTTTGTTTAGATGTTACTAACCAACCGTGTTTTCATTTCAGGTTCAGCCAGGTTACTACAAGTACCTGCGGCCATTAATGAACAGCAACAAATCCAAGTTGTAGATTTACATCAATGAAGACTATTTCATTAATTGAGCGATTATTGTACGTAATTGTACATAAATTTGCATCACGCGTAATTACTCTTATAATCGTATCTATGACAGAATTCTTGATCGTGATTAGTTCTCCGCGCGCCTATTTGTTACGTAATCGGCGCGCGATCACGTGGGTGTCCAATTACAGGTATCCAATTTGAACGTTTTGTAATTTGGATACCCACGTGATTCGCGCGTCAATTACGTCCCCTTTTATGGATTCCTTCCTACAATTAAGGGAGTAATCGTGCTCGTAATTTCAAATCGACCGCGTGCTTCGTGCTCGTCCAATTTTGAAATTACTCGCCCGATTACTCCCTGAATTTTACTCCATTCCGTCCAATTACTGTTACTTACGGTCAATATATATCAACGTCACACGTTAATAAAAATATTTCATTAAATATGAACGGTTATTTTGGGTAATTATGAACGAATATGCATCGCGCTTAATTAAACTTATAATTGTTAACGTATTAAGGTCATTCCCCTGAAAAAGAACCAAAGTCTTTCAAACTTTGTCCATTTATCAACTACAGTAATGATACTTCTAAAATGAAATAAAAGGGGGGTCAACATGATCGCAGGTTATTTAGGCCCAATCACGTGCGTTATTTCATCTGTTCACATTGCATTTTGCAGTAGCTGGCAGCAAAGGTTATTAAAACAATTCTTGAAAAGAATCTGTATAGGCAGAAAGTCTCGGACACTTGGAACAATTTAATATATCATTTACAGAAAAATCACACAATCCCGAATGACTCGTTGCTCCAGTTATTGTTTTCGAGATCATAATTTGCATCTCGAGTAACGGATTTCTGCACTCAGTTAGCTACATCTCTTTACTTCTACACAGTCTCTTAATTTTTTAACCTAAAGAGGATACTTTTTACACCAAATTTATGTAATAGAAATATAGGTCACCATGCTCGTTTGAGAGAAAACAAGCATTTATTTCACTTTTAAGCTAAGCTTTCGTTGTGTACGTGCAGTCGCTCAGTGCGCACGCTAATGACGCGAAAATCGTGCGCAGTAGAGATGCGCAATGCAATACTGAGCAGTCACCTCATACGTCATACGTTGATATAACCCCGACCAGTTCTTGTTCGTCATACATTCTGTGTTGTTGACGATTTAGGAACGAAAGGCGCGTCCTCGAGCTCTCTGGAGAAGTTCTCTAGTCACCATTCGTTCGTTCCTAGTCTTTTCTCGTGAAACGAATTTGGATCGTTCGATAGGCAGTGTTTTCCGTTCAAGAAAAGGCTATATACCCTATACATTGTACCAAAGAAAAATTAAATATCGATTAGTCTTCAAAGTTCAGTCACAAAGTATTGTATTAGACAGCACTCTATTGGTATGTAGCTTGGTGTATACAAAACGGATAAAAAGGCACTTGCAAGTGGTGTGCATTATGCAGGTTTTGCAGTGTCCAGGGTCATTGTCAGGCAACTTGACGTAGCACGTGACACCATGCACACGTAGCCTTCCGTTCTGTTCGTAATTGGAAAATAAGAAGGAAAATCTCTCGTGATGCACGAGATTGATTCGAAAATCTTGTATGCTTTAACGTGATAAACGTTTTGTACGTGTATCAGATTTTTTTTAGCAATGAGTAATTCATTGGTGAAGACGAGTTTTTCATTGATATTGCCCAATATATGTCCCCAATCACAAGCAGCAACAATATATAGGCCTATCTTCTAAATTCCTATAGTTGTTTCTATTCACATCTCATTTCAATACACGTTTTATTTTGCCATTCTACACACGACTTGAACCCCCCTCGCCTTTCGTCATGGGACTCAATACGTCTAACAACGAGAATTGATATACCTCCTAACTACTTCCTCTTATGGTTACCTCCTAACTCAAATATCTTAGGAAGTGTCATGTGCATTGGTCAAAACTCGCTAGGGCGAACAAAACTCACTAACTCCCTAAGGAAATAACAACTGGAACTCTCGACTCACACGTGATCAGGTCGTGCTCAAACCGCGGCAATTTTGTGTGCCCGCCGGCGTCAAGCAAACGATCTTTAAGCAGTTTTTTTTTCCTATTTTTGAGTTGGGAGGTATAACTAAACACTTAATCTCTGGCCCCGCGGGAAACAATGAGTTTTGTTTCCCCTCGACCTCAATTTTCTCCAAGACGAAGTTGAGGGTCTCGGGAAAAACAACTCAATGTTTCCTTGGGGCCAATAATCAAGTCGCTTACTCAAATAGCGTCCTTTGATTCCCTTACTTGGGTTTGATTCGGAGCAGGAATTTAGAGAACTGGCACTTGTTGACCGACTATTTTTTCATTACTTCTTTTCTACTACGAAGGCTTTTTACATTCAGGAGGGGAGTAATAATCGCACATGTAATCACGGCATACTGTTTTATCCCCATTGCTGAGGATTGTGGGATATTCAGAAACCACTTCATGACATAACTTATACATCAGACCCAAGTTTCTATTTGTAAATATATCGTGTTAGTAATTACACAAAGTTAGTGTAGTCACGAGTTTTCAAATTAATCAAATGTAATTTGATTTTTATTTTTGATTCAACCCAGGTTTGAGATGCATAAATATTTTGCTTTTTAGCGAAAGGATGAGTATATATCTATCTATCTAGTACTCGATTATGTGAAGTGTTGCTGGTGAAAATTTATTAATTTATATTCTCTAACAAAGCTTGAGATACAGTGGAAGTTCAAAGCGGATAATGTTCAAGGGTGACTTTTTATATCTTTCCGCTACTCATTTTGTCCTACTTATTGTCCTGACGTAGAGATTTACCCGGGGATGGTAATTTGACGAACTGGAAATGTCTGGGGGTTGCCCAGTTTCTTTTTGTGGGTGATGTTTCAAATCCGAACCGAGCGCGCCGTGGAAACTGGATCCTACAAGGCGTAAGCGAGTAAAATGGAGGTATTCACTCTGAGATGTTTAAAACATAAAATATCCAAGGCGTAAAGCGGAGCCTTATACCACATCCTCACTATTTCTTTGCTTCTTTTCTGCAAGGAGTAAAAGGAAAACCGCACTTCCATTGAAGAGGTGTGAGACCACGTGAAGTGTAGGAATCGAACGGATTGGTTATGCAGGGTTAAGTAATGACGGCTGTTGAAAATACTAGAAAACACTCCTTTTGTCGAAAATCATTTTTAAAAATATCATGGTCGACAGTCACATTTACGAAAAACAAAATTTTGCATATCGAGAACCCAAGACCCATGCCACCCTCTTGAAAATGGCAGAGGGGACCTGGGCGCGGGTTACCCACTGTCGGGCAAGAAAAAGACAATAAAATTGTAAACTTTATGTCAACCCATAAATTTGCGATTTAGATCGGGATTTTTAACATGATGAAATCTTATGCTCCCATAGTGAATCCCGACCTAGCCGAAGAACGAAGGAAAGCTTCATTTGACGCAACAGAACTGACTTACTTGCTTCATGGTGGACGACAAAAGACGGAGAGAAGGAGATTCCTAGGTAAACTTTGGGAATATTTTAGTTTGTACGCATAACTTGGCCGTTGATTTTGATGGTACAAATGTGCAAGAGATCAATGGAAGAAGCGCCTCGAAGAGGACAAAGCCTTACTAGGTGTTGTAAGATAGCTCTAAGGCTCAATTAACTCAACATGCAAAATAAGTCAGCTTACAAGTCCGCGAGATGTGGGACGGCCCACAGTGGGCTGGGCGAGGGGGGAGGGGGGCACAGGTGTAACACCCCCTTCCAGTGAGCTACTCCCTTCGATGAGTGTTGTTAATTAGTATACAGTGTATTAAGTTGAGTTAAGTTGAGCTATAAGACTAACTGCTTTAAATTCAAATTATATCCACTAGAACTGAATTAGGTGAGTTTGGACGCTTAAGAAAATAGCAGGAGAGCGGAGAGATAGAACTTAAGGAGATAGCGGGCAGGGTGGGGAAGATGGGATAGAAATAGATTTATGAAAAGTTTCCTCTCCTTTTAAAAAGAAATATAAATATTTTGTTGATTGTTTGTTGATTGAAAAGTTGTCCCAGACTTTCCCTTGATTAAAAATGATGTATTAAATAAAAGGAATATTTTATAGTAATTTATTATTAATTGACACGCTTGCAAAGCTGAAACAACAATTTTGTCTTAGGAAACATTCTGAAACAGTCAGAGTTAACAACCTTGGAAATCTTTGGCAGCATTCAGAACATCTTTTTAGATTGGAATATTTTAGCTGCTGCAGAATATGAAATGTAGTTTGAACCTGGAACTCTGGAAATGTTAGCAGGTATCCAGGGATGAAAAATTTTAGGCAATTCTTTGCTTAATTCTTTAATAATGTTACTTTTTTCTTGTTATTTAATATTTGAAGAATCACTTTTAGTGAAGGATCCTGTGTTTAGTAAAGAAGATGCCTATGTTTTGGATCGCAAGCATAGCTATGAGAGGGCCTTACAGAAAGGATTACGAATGCGTGAACTGATCAAGGAGCATGAAATAACTGACCCAGAAGAGGTTTTCATTTTGAGAAGGTGCTGGAGTGTAGTTTTGTTATTACTGGTTTTATGGGGGGGGAGAGGGTAGCAGGGGGATAAATCTTTGGGTAGGGGTGTGCTGCAGACACACTGAACCATTATATACTAATACTATCTGACCATGACCAGTTGATTTTGCAACCTTAGACTTACCACTTAAGGTACCAAAAACCCCAACATTATCTCAGACTAGCTATTTTAAATGCAGAAGCTTTATCACTATTGTAGTCCAATATATACTAACTCCAGACATTCAAAATTTAATTTCTGTTATAAAACACTGGGTAATGAACCCTGTTCTAGACTGGAAGTTATTTATAGTTTTGCAGTATTAAGAAATTGAACCCTTAATCTAGTCCAAACTGAATTATTTCTATACCCTATATCAGACTAAACTGCCTGAAAACCACACCCTTAACATCCACACATACCCATATCTGGAGCAGATCTAAGGGGTTCAAGGGTTCAGTCAAATCTGTTAAATTAAAAAGAGGTTACACATATTATAAGCCAATTGGGTTTCAGGCTTTTCTCACTCACAGGGAAGGGGGAGAAAGCACCCAGCAAAGAAAAGCCTGACAAAATGATCTTTATTGCAGTTTTTCACCTCCTCATAGCGTGAAAAGCATCAATGCACTTATTAAACAATCAATATCATTTCTGGCTGTCATGTGTACAAAATTTATATTGTAAACACAAGGGTGAAATTCATATCATTTTCCTCCAGTGTACACTTCATCAACTATCAAAAGTTCTTGAAGCTTGTAGATTTCAAAGATTCTCTCCACTTCTCTGATATCCAGTGGGTGACACTTCCAAAACTCATTTCGATCTCAACGTATTTGAGATCTTCACTTGTCATATCTTTAGGCAAAGCTGATTTCACACCATTTGCATTTAGTCTCTCCACTTATTGCTCTAGAGGGCTGACAACCAGCACTTAATACATCTTTCTTGTTCTGTTCTTTTAAACCAATACTGTTATAACACTTTGAGGAGTAGCTGGTAAATGAGGCTCTCTCTCCGTAGTCAGTTGGTAAAACTCTGAGGACGTCTGTCCGCTCAACAAGCAAGCTCTCTAGGCATAACTCCTGTTCTCTGTTAAGTTCTATTTCAGAAAAGAACTGCACTTTTTATGTTCCATCAATACACAAAAATGTCAAAGGAATATATCACTTTTCTAATGTCCTCTCCGAAGAAGAATGAAATGCTTTCACTTTTGGAAGTGTGAGGTTATGTTGCATTGTGTATTATCCAAGCAAGTAACATC
>OMLO01000764.1_pt1 | contig 22749 bp, 15 predicted proteins | sample 1674811 | NCBI WGS metagenome assembly OMLO01 (sample SAMN06265003, study PRJEB25207) | coral metagenome | isolation source: Coral host | place: Mexico:La Bocana,Puerto Morelos, Mexico | collected 2008-11-13 | reverse complement strand
CTTGGGTGATGAAAAAATAAAAACAAAAATCCCTATTTGGCAAAACGAGTTTGATTAAAAAAGTAAAATGTAAATCAGCGTATTGCTGTAGTTTAAAAGCAAATTCCTCTCTACAAATTTGTGATGAAAAAGTGCTTGTGGCACTGCAATTGTTCTTTTGTGTATATTATATAGAATTATCTGTAGGTCTTACACCTTTTTAACAGCTAGATGAACATTAACCCTTAAGTCCAGAATTGGATGCCTATCCAGCCAGTAACTCATAAGACTCACCCATTCACACAGAGAAGAAGACTTTAAGCCCTCCTCGCGATCAGAGTTCAACTCTGCATATGTAGTGTACAGTCTAAATGATTTATTTTCCTTGTACTCATCACATTCCACGCTGTCTCGTGAAGGGAAAACCAAGTCTTCAATAAAGTTCTTGGTTTGGATGTGTGCATTGTCCACAAAAAGAAACAAGGAGCCTGGTGTGGCTCGTTTGAAAATGTCTACCAGATATTGGAATGATCCTGGAAGATTCTGAACTGCAGAAACAAATTTCACCAACAGGAACAACTTGGCCTGAGGGAGGAAAGAGAAATGAAAATTGAAAAAAAAAGAAGATTTATTTACATGTAAGAAAAAACATCTCTGTTGCAATATTAGTGATTTGGCCTGAAATACATGTAAGCTCTTTGCTTTTTTCCCACAAAACACATACAAAATCCTAACCTTGCCTTACAAGGGGATAAATGATTCATTATGATAACAACAAGTCTCTTTGTTGTTGAAACCATTGTTCCATAGATAAATAAAGTGTTGCAAAAATTTAATAGTTGTTTTGATTTACTCATGCATATCGACTTACAGTGCAAGCGAAATTTAAATGGTTTCTTTGTTACATTTAGCACAAATTTTACATCTTACCTTTGAAAAGGGTAATCACCTGAGTAATTATACTAATACTACATATAAGCTGAGATTGACAACAAGCACTACTCACCTTTTTGAAAGCATAGTTTGGTGTTAAGTTTCCTCTACCACCTCCACCTTGGTTGTTGCAAATGTCAAAGGCACCATAACGGAAAGGTATATTACTGACATCTTGCAACAGAATCTGAGCTGTGTGGGCCCACTGCTCACAGTTGTCCAACAGTAACCACTCCGTGCTGGATGGAAGGAGCTGGTGGAGACCTAGAATCTCACTACCAGGCCCAGCACCAAGACAACAGACATGCAATCTGAAAAGAACAGCATCATCTAGTCAGCCATCATGAGTCAATCACGAGTTCAGCACACATTATGTAACCATTAGCCAATACAACCTTACCCTCAGTACCTGTGAAACTTTGTTTTTACTGGATATCCAACATCCTACAGGGCTATCATTATGTTTTAAGTAAACTCTGACCTTCATCTTCACACCCATAACAAACCTGTTATATTTTGAGTTAATTATATCAACTATAGGCAAATTCACTTGCAGGATCAAGGGCCCATGAATACTCAGCCTTACCAAGTGTTTAAGGGTTACAGCCCTTATTAATACATACATTTGTATTTTTTTTATTTTAACAATATTTGAAAATCAGATCTATAAATGTAGCTTTTAACCAGACCACATCCAAAGCATGTTCGTTCAAGAATTTAATCATTTTCTTGTGTTCTAACTGCAAAATAATAATTAAATTATTTAATATCACTTACCTCTCCTTTTTGTGGGCTTTCTTCACAAATTCTGTCAGAGGTTCAAATTGACCTGATGTAACAGTTGCATGAACCAAGGTGGCATGAGCTGCTGTGTAGGTGCCAAGATAAGCCCACCGTGACTCAGCATCATTGAAATGAATCTGGTCTGTTGCCTGACTAGAAAAAAGCTGCGAGACTCGTAGCAGTTTGTCTCTCAAGGCAACCTGCCAAAACTGAGGATCAGATTGTAGGAGCTTAAGTTCCAGCTTAGTTTTCTCTTCCAATTGGCTAAATGATGTCTTTAGAGCTTGGAGAACTTTGGTACAAAATGACTCTGCAAAACAACAGGATCAGTTGGCCTAAGTTAACACATTGCACAGCTTCAATGTAATATGTTTGCTATGAATTATAAGTTAATATCATTAAATCTCATAGTTACTTTGAAAGTAACACCAGTATTACTACATAAATTGACAGAGCAGAGGAGAGCAACAATTTTAACTTGAAATGCAATGTAAATACCACATGAAAATTAGATTTCCAGAGGTTTGAATTTTAAACAATTAAAACTAACTTGCAAACTGGACGGAAGTTTGCTCACCGGAAGTAATGATCACCCACAATTTCCCAGTTCAAAACAAGCTAGAAAGTGCGCTTCTGCTAAGGCAATTTTGAAGTTCGATCTTTTGTCACCTGCACTGGAGACAATCAATCAATATTTGACCGACAATATAAACAACTTCAAATATTTTTGTCGCTAGACATGAAATAACATAACATCATCTTAGATGTTGTCTCTGGTGGGATAAAAGAAAATATAAATCAGTCGATCGAAGGAAATCGCAAACACTACGTACCAAATAAACTGCGTCAGCAAAATTGTAAAGGAAATCTCCTCCTTACCTTCCAAACCAGTGTTGATACATTTCCCCTTTGTATGAAGTCCACTTTCTATTGGAACATTCAATTGCGTTGCGACTTCTGTAGTTCTTAACTGACCATTTTCACTCGTTGCAGAAGACGATTTAAGCTTGCTATCGGGAAATCCTTTTGTAACAACTGACGCATACGTCGCGCCCTGTTGCGCCACTGTTTCATTGCCACCTGTCCTTGGCGGTTGGCTGTCATCACCCAACACCGGTTCTTGCTGAAGTTTTTCTTCGTACCGATCTCGAAGTTCCCTCTTGTATTGCACGATATCCCGACGGAGTTGGCACTCGAAGCAATCCTTCAAAGTATCGTGAGGTTTGTGTTTGCTCCAACTGATGAAAGATGGCAAATATTTAAAATGACGACAAACCGAGCACTGGCGTATGATCACACTGGAATGATAGCCAGTTTGAAAAAGTCCAAGCGCCTCGAAAGTTGCAGCACAATCGATACAATTCCGATTTTTCTTGTCACAGAACCACTCTGCAATTTTAAACATACACAGTGGAGCCTTTTTAGCACAGCTCTGGCATTCTTGAAGGCGATCGTAAACGCAATCGCCGCAAACAAGAAAAGCTTTCCCTTTCAGAGATTCGTCTTGACCGGTCTCGTCACTTTCTGGGTTGCTCGCTTTCGCGGAAAATGACGGGTGAATTCTAGTTATGTTGAAGAAATCCTCGTGTCTCCTTCCCGTGTGATCGCAGTTGAAGCAACGTAAGACTTCCATCGGAGTTTTCTGAGATTTAAGGAAAGACACTGAAGAAAGAAACAGCAAGAAGGAAAAGTCACGAAGTGGTTTGACAAAAATGTTCAAAGTTCTTACTCAGAAAGTAAAACACAGTCCACAATGCTCTGCAAGCTTGGCGTTATGCCCAGTCCTAATAGTGACTGCGCGGCTGTGTTTCATCACAAGGTGGGCTCTGGGGACGAGATTGGGCAGACATTTGCGGAAAAGTTTTTTTTTGCGGCAAAAATGCTCAACAAAATTCGGTTGTCAAATAAATAACCTGTGAATTACATGCCTTTTCAACTTTTAAGAGAGCAAACTTATCCAAATTTGGCACTTGAAGCAGCAACAAATTTATTTTTGGATTTTTGGATTATCAGCGACGTAAGGATAAAAGACGTAAGTGAAAACCTCGTTAAGGCGATACATAAGGTGGGGGTACTCCTGAAGGCCATTTTAGCTGGGTATTATGGCTTAACGCAAATACCTCGTTCACGCCGTTCGAGCAATCAAAAATTCCCACTTATCTACGTTTCGGGCTTCTTTGTAAATTTTTTTTATGATTATTTGTGATATTTGGGGATAAATAGTTTTTCTCAATGTTTAAAAGAAATTAATGGATATGGGAAATTTGGAAGATTTGATGTTGTTTTAAAATTAGAATTTGAAGTTAAAAATTGGTAGACGTAAACCAAACAGTTGCCTACCAACCTGGGGTGCCCTTCTGGGGGTGTTCAACTGTCTGGTGGTGTTCCAAAACTTTTTTCTTTTAATCCCTCCTTTTTCCACACTTTTTAGTGGCTAAGATTTAATTTAAACCCATTGAAAAGTATACATTTTTAGAAAGTTTTTAGACCAGAGATTATGGAAAATATATTTTTGTACCCTCTTTTGTAGCCTGACACCGACTGATTAAATTTGCCACCTGCTAGGAATGCCTGACTGATCAAAGGAAATAATTTTTACATTTTTGAAAAAAGACCAATAGCTTGCTGTTATGAGCATAGAGATTTATGAAAAGTTAAAAAACACATGAAATGGTGACCAGTTACTTCTGAGGAAGAAAATCCAGCACACGTTTCAATCTATAACTTGGACAAACTGCAATGGATGGAAAAGTTCTGTGTTCGTTCTACAAAACCTAGTCATAATAACAAATCCTGAAATTTTCAGCTCTACTGAACAAATCCATCTTGAAATATCTTTTCTCAAAGCCAAAAATAACTCGTTTTGTGAAAAAGCGCTTTGAACTTACAGTAACATAAATTCTCAAAATAAACCTTTAATACCTTTTAGATTAAAATTTTACCGAAAACAAAAATTCAAAATTTTCACAGAATTTTGGCCTTAGTCCTGCGTTAATCCAAGTCATCAACGGCTGTAGAGTGGTTTCGGTGAAGCACAAAATTTTCCATTAGTGATCGATTTTAGTAAACGTCCCCCGTGTTAGTCCTTGATCGTATAGAAGGTAAAAATATTCAAAACGACGCCCTATCGAGGATAACCTGGAAACGAATTACATTCATTCTCGCGCTATTTCCGCAGCCGGCTGAACCACACACGTGACATGAAAGTCGCCATTCGCCATTGCTCTAGAAATTCTTCAAAACAATCCGAGACTGCAAAGCTTTTCAGTGCTTTCGATAAATTGACGCCAAGAAGAGGAAGAAGAAAGGAAATAGAAAACTAAAGGTAAGTCGATTTAGAGGCGTAAATTGTTTTTTAAACGGCTTAATAAAGTTGCTTGGTATAAGTTACTTTGTTTGCAGTTCGGCAAATTGCGAAACATGTCTGAGCTAACTTATGAACTTAACTCAAAGTGTGTGACCAACATTTTTCGTAGCAATCTTACAAATACGTATCATTAACTTGTAAACTATGGATGATCCGTTTTTATTTGTGTACTTGCTTAGAACAGTCGTACAAATAGCAGTGTGTGCAGTGGTTGAACGAACAACACTTCGATTGGCAGTAACAAAATTATACTATCGGAGCCGGATGATCTTGCTTAATTAGTTTCGTCTACGAGAGCAGTGCCCGGGTACAGACACAATAGTAATGGATTTCATATCTGATTGTTTACGGTTTGTGTCCAGTCAGTGTACTTTCCACGACAACTCATTCACCTCGGGCTGGGGGAGGGGGAAATAGGGAGGTGCTTTAGGGACGGATCATTATTTTTTTGAGGGGAGGGGGTTGGGAATTTCCCAAAAAATGCTGGAAAAATAATCTTGTAAGGGGAGCCTTAGGCAAAAATGTAGCAAATCACTTATGTTATCCTTATTTTAATTTTTGATGTTAAAAAGTTCTTGCACAAGCTATTGCCTACCAAAAAAATTATGCACAACCTTAAAGGAAAATTTAATGCCCCAGAAATTTCCCCACCCTCCACCCCCTCAACAAAATAATAGCCCATCCGTTAGGCTCCGACAATGAGACCTGATGTTTGATCCGTTGTCCGTTTCCGCTGAGCCAAACTGATTGTTTTGATAGATTTATATAACAAGTTGTCCAGTAAATAATGCGGCTGTAAACATGCCATAGTGGAAGTTCGCCAGCGAATTTACAGATATTTTAACACATTTTTCTAAGGATTGCTTTACTGACTATGAATTGAAACCCGTAAGGCGTATAAAACAGATGTTGAACTGATCAACGGTAGATTTGACTTGGCATTTTATTACTATTTAGTTTCGTACTACACAACTTTTGTGCAGCACTCATCAGTCAGATAAAATTGCCAAATGCGAATTTACATCGTTACACTGATTTGAAATACACATGCGACGGTTAGAAATATGATAACTAGAAAAAGAGAACGCTTGTATAAAACAATGGAAAGTTAAAAATAAAAGTTGAAAATAAAAATGAACTCTGTTATCAGTATTTTATTATTTTATTTTTAAGCCTTTTGGAAAGCAATAGTCGCTTTTAAAATTATTATTTCCGCTTTATATTTATGCGCATATTTAACATACTGTAGTGTAGACATTTAAGCACGAACTCTGACCTACGCATCTTGAAACCCGACAAAGACATCTTGAAGATGTCGAAGCCTGTTTTTTTTACATTTAATTTGCTTATCATTCATTTTGAGTAAACGCATATACAAGGAAAAATGAGTTGAGTCGAGAAAGCAGGGAGCTTGAGAGCTCGGCTATGTGTACAACTAGATTACATCGATTTAATTTTAAACAGCAGAATATGTTTATGTTTTAACAATGTTTATTGAAATTTTTATAAAATTTGTATCAGTATAACTTCAGTTTATAGCTGTATATTAATACATTATCGTATGATCAGTCATTAAACTATATTATAGCGTTACCACAGATAACACCGTATACAAATACATAATTTTTGTCTTGCCAACGTTTTTGGTTGGTCTAAAACTAGTTTTAAATACAAGAGTGGGAGTGGTAGAAATATATTAATTACGGTTTACGGAGCTGTTACATCCAGTACCAAGTATTTCAAATATACTTCTGACCACACACACGGCAGCTACAAGCTGTGATAATTTTAACTTTTTTAACAATGTGCTTCGTTTTCTTAGACGGGCAACTCAACACAACATTTTCCGTCGTAGAATTAATAGGAGTGCAAAACGAACACGACTCGAAATAACTCTTGCGTTGCGGAACATAAAAGGAGCGGCACTGACCATAACACAAATTGTTCATTATGGTTGCTGTTTTACACCCGCGTCTGCGAACTTTCTGTGGAAGCGGCTTCATTCTACACCAAGCCTGTTCAATGTCTTGCCCTGTTAACGAAAGCGCAGTACCTGCATTTGATTCCAGCAACTGCTGTAAACCTGAAGCTTTAGTCGTTGAGGCTAGTGAGGCCATAAGCATCAAGGTGACTAATGTTGCAAGCCTGAGCTTGCCACTTTGTGAAGCTTGCATGTTAAAAATTGTCAAGAAGATTAAGCTATGAAAGAAAAAAAATACTCAATCAGTCCGCTGAAGATTGTGGCAGTTTCTTGTGGTTTCTAGCTGAATCTTCTTCCGTCGGTAAATTGTGGTTACCTAATGTCGTTAAGAACTCACGTTTACACTGGTGTTTTGTTACTGGGCGCGGCAGCAAGTCCTTGGCAGCGTTCAAACATAGTTTAATTATTTTTCTGCTCTGCCCACTATCCAAATAAACTGAAGCGTACAACTTGATTAGTCGCTTTCAACTTAGTTTAAAAAATATCCTGATCAAAGTCAGGGTCGAGGTCTTGCTGTCGGACTTTTCCCAGTTCGTTTAGCTTAAATATACATGGGTATATATCTTTTGCATCTGGATAGCGGTAAGAACAGAAAAAAAAACAAAGAACAACTTCCGTTGTGCATTTCGCCTTTTCTCGTTAAACGCACAAACTCTCCCAAAGAGTGTGCCATTCACGTCTCGGAGAAGTTGTCATTTGGTGGACGAACTGTCATAGTATACTCTTATTCAATTAGCGAAATAAGCATTTCACATTTGAGTAATTTTCGTATGAGTAAAGACGTGGACTTGTAGAATGAAAATTCCGTAGGCGTATCTTGAAACAATGATATACATGTATGCCGCACTGAATTAATCACCAAACTTTATTCATGAACCAAAAACATAAAGTTACAGTAACAGAATATCAGGCCCCAAACCTTGACTGGTAGCAAGCAGCACGACTTGCCAACTGAAGGACCGTCAGAGAGGGAGAAACCTTGCTGATACCCTATCCGTCAATTGGCGTCTAAAGGATAGCTGTTGAATAACGGATTATACAGATTATACAGGAACCAATAACCTAGCCTGCAAAAATTTGAGAACGCAAGAGTATAATACTTTCAGGAAAACAGTCTTTATATCAATCAGCCGGTAGATGTCATCTACTATCAATATGTTTACCCTTGAAAATAAAGCGTCTCAGTATTCGATTTTCAATAAAACTGTGAATGAGCAGAGTACATATGCGAAAATGAGCCAAAACTGAACTACTTCACATTTAGATTAGAGGCGTCCGGCGTGGGTGCCTAAAATAGGCACAGTGAAGACGAGTAATCTCCCTAAGTAAACATCAAATTTGTATGGCAAAACTTTTCTTGTTCTGCTACACTCTCAAACTGAAATATCTTTGTAAAAAAACGTTTTTCAATCATCATTTAAGTCCAAAAACATGTCACCTCTTTAAAGAGCAATTAAAACCCCTCATTGGTGCAAGCGCCTAGCGAATGGCAATGGCGCTTATAATGTTTACCCTGTATCCGCAGAGCAAGTCAAAGTGGTGTAAGTGTATGTGGAAGTAATACTGATAAATCAGTATTTTTCTTCTGATATAGGAAGGAGATCAATGACTGCATTTAATAATCAGCTTGATAAGCCGGAATATGAGAGACAAAACTGACATCCCAGTTACACTGTGAAGCTATCCGTACCAAGTGACGAAGTTGAGAAAAGGTAAAGAAAAGAACGCTCTTTTTCCTAGTGAAGTCTGCTGTTATTACAAAAAACGGGCGGGATGTTGCCGAATCAATTTGGGAAAGTGTAATAACGATTGAATTCAGTCAGTGGAGACAGCGCACAAAAAAAATAAAAAGTGAAATGGGAGATGTTTTTTCACTTACCTAGCTAATAAGAAGGAAGTCACCACTGCTGAAGAAAGAAGCTCTCCGCTTTCATGTTTGGCTTTCTTGGCAGGCGAAGTACTAAATATATAGCTATTCATCTCTTTGACATACCGCGCTTTTCCTCGTCACGTCCGTCTGACAACCCCAAGAGCAAACGTCGAGAGCGTATGCTGACTTTTTCACCTCCGTCACACCCACACACAACGCCGAATGTGAAAAGTAACACACTAATACACACATTACAGCAAAACACACATCGCATGATATCACGCGACACGCTGACTCGCAGTGCCAAAAAAGCAATCGACGGAATGCTTGCTTGGCGTGTTTCTCTTTAAAGGCTATACCTATTTTCGTTTTCTTGTTGTCTTGTTTCTAAATATCCACAGCGAAAATTTATTTTTGCACCTATGGCACAGGATGTTGTTAAATTAAGATATCAAACAAATCGTTCAGATCTAATTTTGCCTGTTTTTTGCTGCCCACGCGAATTCAGAAGCAATATTAAATGGTGAAACGTTCTTGATTTATTTAATGACGGAAGTTGTATTTCAGATCCTCGCATGTTTTCAGTTGATAGATAAAATTGTTATAATTTTACCATAAACAAAAAGGGGCTGTTGTTTCTCGGCAAAAAGTTGATTTCACAAGTATCACGTTATTATTTTGTATCTTGTAATTTCTTAACGTATTGAGGGAGAGGAACAGGTTATTGTTGCTCAATACTTTACGTTGTAAACATTTCCGTTTGCCATCGGCAACGTGCGTAGAAACTTGGTTAATTAAAAACCTTTCGCTGCTTCTTACGTAAGGGAATAACAAATTTGACGTAACCCTCCCTTTTATGTGTTCTTTTGGAGGTATTCTTTTATTCTTAAAGACCTCCTAAAATAACTCATTTTGAAAAAAAAGCTTAAAATCATTTCTTTCTGCGGATACGCAATTGCGCATTGCGCCAGCCCTTTTCAGGGTAATCATTGGAAATGTTCCAGTAAATCCGTGATGGCTCATTAGATAACTGGCAAACGCGTTAGTATGTTCTACACCATATCTTTCATTTCTGTATCTCTTTTCAAACGAAATTACTCTATTGAATTAAAAGAACGCCGCAATAAGTTCTCAAATAATACGCTTGTCATTGCGAGTGTTTAACCTGAGTAAATCAACTGGCATAAGGAAATAACTAAGTGTAAAACGATGCCTTCGAAACCTCAATATTTGCTTTTCTTTTTAAAAACTTCATTGCCGAAATTTTGTTGAAAAATTTCTGATATATCTACGGTTTACGACAAATCTTTAATGCACCATCAGGTGTCGTTTGCTGCGATTCTAGATACATAAATATCATATTTGCATCAGTTAAATTATTGAATCACCGAGCTTTCTTTATCATTTGCATGTTGTCCAAAGTCAGCCGTGATAACAGTTTGCTATAGGTGTATCTGCTTTCACAAGCGAAATTCGACGATGAGCAGTCAGCGTTTTATAATTATTTGATGAGTAAATGCGTCTTTTAAACTACATATAAACGGGAAACGCATTACTTTGGGTCTGTTTGTCATGTCAAAGTCAGTTGCTCCAAAGAAGTTCAGGAATCTCTTGCTGTCAATGGTCTTTATATTTGGTAGAATAACCATTTGCACTGGTACTGCAAAAGTTCATTCCTCAAATAATACTTAAGTTCCAATTTTGGTGGGGTCTTTGGAAATACTTTTAGAATAATGCCTGACAACTGCAAAGATCACTTCTAAATTCACTCTTATTACATGTTTTATTCCACGATGAAATGTGCATTTGTGCTATAAAGCTAAACGCTTCAGTTTAAGTCCTTACTTATAAACATTAAAATCCTTCCTCGTTGGAATTTGTACCTCGAAAAATTTGCGTATGAAGCGAATCTCTTCAGCTGTTAGAAAAGAAAAACAATGATTTTTGTTCTATTTTGCAAAGCACGGTGGCAATTTATGTACCATCTGTATTGTTTTACCAACCCACGTCTAACATTTGTGTTTACATATGATTGTTTGGATGCGAAAGCAAATGGTTATTTTTAGTAATTATTCCGACATCGTGTACTTCAAAAATATGTTAATTCCTTCCCAGGAGCCGGTAATGCTAAAGATCTTTATAAACCTTGAAACATACTATCAACGTATAAAATTTACCAGTTATCCACTACCTTTCAGAAGAAAAAAATCCTCGCGGTCGAAGGGAAATTAGATTCTTAAAAATGCTTTCTCGAAATTTGTACGCCTGTAACTGATTGGACAAATAGACAGTTATATTAGATGGCAAATGGAAAACGGAAAGGAGCATAAATAGACTGGCGAAATATGTCCAATTTCACAAGCCAAAAACAAACCACATCAAGAAAATATCTCTTAATGCATGTAGGTTTGAAACCTGTGTTTTGGTAAAACATTAATTCAACCAGTAAGGCTGGAGATATTTCTCAATCTGAATGTGAAGAAGAATTTGACATAATTTATTCGTAGCCCACGTAGAAAGGACCTTAACAAAGACGTTTCGCTAGCAGTTGGGTGAGTTCGGCACTTCGAGAATTTCCGAAATTTTAGGGCAAGGGAAACGGAAACATGCATCAAAAAAAGTTATTCTGTGTAACCAATCAAAATTCAGTAATTTGCCCCTATGTTAAAAAATCAAATAGACAAAGCATTTGCTAACGACGAATGTTTTGTCGTATCACAGGCATATTACACTCACATTCGAGAAATCGATCAAATATTAATGATTTATGTTAACCTATCGAGTTCGACGTGACCACCTAAAGAACGAGGTTTTGTGTTACACTCAATTTGAGCGCTCTATGAGGCATCGTATGGGTTTAAAATAACCAGGCCTAAAAATGAACAACGAAATAAAAGGTTACCTTTTTGAATTTAATATCAAAATCAGTACTTACCTTGGTTTCTGTTGTGCATTTGGCCTGATTTCATCGTTTTTTGTGGGTTTCTGAGGTGTGTCTTGCGGTGTCGGCCAAATAGTTTGTGAAATGTTTTTAACATTTGGCTGGCCAAATATACCCACGAAACTTTAATAATGTTGTCGACGGACTATAGCGTTGATAGTGATACGCGCAATAAAACGTTATCGAGAGCAAGCGTAACAAAAGTGATACAGCGGTTAGTTTAATGGATTTGGTTATTTTGGCAGGTGATAATAACTCACACTGAACCTTTCAGCGTAGGTCACTTACATTTTCTAACAGGATTATCACAGTTATCCTCATTACCTATTTGCAATACACTTTTTAAAACTCACTGGGTAACTGTTGCCCTAGGAGAGATTTTCTCATTATTCGGATCATTAACAGTCTTCTTTGCAGTTGATGCCGTGCTTAGAGACATACTAGTGCTATTTAATATATGAGGAAAATCGAAGAAAAAAACAAAGAAAAAATTGACTAGCACTTTTTCCAATGTTTGTTATGTCCTGCATTTGAGGCATTCACGTGCATTTTAATCATCTAAAATGGTTAAAATATGATGTCAACAAATTTTAAACGAACTTTTGTTCCAAAACGTCTGACCAATCAAAACTTGTGAAATTTCTACGTCGCCACAAAAGAACTGCATCGCCTTATCTGGCAATTTATCTCTTTTTGTTCTTATGCACATAAACATTAAACTGATTAATGTGTTTCGTAAAATGTTTAATTTCGAGACTTAGTGAATAACTTTACGAGTTTAAACATCTGCTTTGCAATACTTTTTGATCTCACTTTGTTTGGCTGCAGGTTAATTACAAAAGGGATCTATTTTGCGTAACAGCGAAAATTTTAATGATTTTAGGCGACAGTCGCAATGATCAAACATAAGAAACACCCGATTTGTGACCGAAGTAAACAGCGTTAGAAACATTAGTTGAATTTTGTAAGGAGACATACATTCGCCATAGTCATGTCAAATGGAAAAATAGTTCATGACGATTTTGCGTAAGTATGCGAAGAACATCACAAACTAAACATCTTCAAAAATAAGTATAATGTTGACTAAAAAACTTTGCAGTTGAAATTAATGACGCGCTTGTTTTTGATTCGCGCTATGCAAACGAACTAACTGCATAATCGATCAGGTGAAATCAAAAGCCTGAAGCTAACTTACTGTAAGTTTATATTTGATTTATGATTCTTTGCCCTTTCATGTCCTGTGCATCAGTTTATTTTGGTCTCGTCGAACCTTTGCCGAGGATGAATAATTGAAAACAATATTGGAACATAAAAATAAACTTGGAACTTCTTGTGAGCGTAACTTGCTGAATTTAGTTCATCTGAGAAGTTCGACTTTTGGTGTAGTTATAAAATGTCTCGTTTAACCTGGAGTATTGCCTGGAAAGAGTGGCATGTTAGTTCCATATCGGAGACCAACTCCCGAAGCATATTGTTATGAATTGAAGCTCAATAATTTTTATACAATTTAGAAAGTTTGGTTCGTGATCATCAATTGACTATCATCTTGAAGCTATCGCATTAGTCTTGTGATTCTAGGCAGTTTTGGCAATGTCTTTGATCGTTTTTCTTGCTTCATTAGTATTTTCAGTGTGCCATTAGACTTCAGGGCCGGCGAGTTCAAAGGCCGATTAAGCTAACCTAGGGTTAGCGAGAATTTTGATGTCAGTTTTGTAACTTTTCCGTGAGGTTTTCTTTTGCTATTGTTTGTCCCTCAGTGTTGAGCCTGAGTAATTTCAAACTACATGCACGCAAAACACAAGCGGTCGAAAACATTTTTATCCAAGAAAAATTAACACCTCGGTTAACTTTTAATCCTAGATCAGCGTTAACCGGCTTTCGAACAACAAGGCCCTGGTTTTCGAAATCGAAAGTTATTTCCTTCAAGCCTAGAAGCCGAAAAATCACGTTTTAAAATTTTTGACCATGCAGAGATTGGTTTTACTCAAGATGATTAGTAATTGTTCACTTATCCATTTTTAAAACTATTCTAGCTTGATTCCCGGGGCTGTCCGTGGGATAGAAAATCATGTCGCAGTTAGAGGTTTTCACCACAATCAAAGCACAGAAGAACTTCACGAAAACCCAGGGGACCCTAAAGAGGAGAAGCAAGTCTCTTTCAGGAAGCTGTTGTCGAATTTTGCGGCCACAACAACTGCGCATGGCGTCGCAAGGATTGCCGCTGCGTCGAATTTACCAAAGCGGGCGCTGTGGTGTTTAGTCAGTGTTGGGCTGTACGCGGCAATGTTTTGGATGTGCACTGAGTTAGTTCTGCGGTATGTGGACAAACCAGTGGTGTCTAGAATGGAAATGAGCTTTGAAGAGGTAGCAAAATCAATAAATAAATCCTCTTAGTAGTAATGACCCTTACTGTAGGTTACCGTACCCAAACTCGCAATTATACAATCAGAAAGCCACGTCTACCGAATCTCCTGATATCAGTCACTTACCAGATATGGCTACGATATCATGCTCACTCTGCAGAATTTGGCTACGGTAAATACCGTGCCCTTTTTTGGGTCGGCTTGGGCGGAATATCACACTCATTTGATCTCGTCCTCGGTATTTTGGCTATAGAAGGTCTGGCCAAAATACGAAGCCTGCTTTACTGCCGAAGTGTACCAAAAACATACGATTAGTTACGAATATTGTTAGTGGAAAGTATGGACGCATAGTTAAATGTGCTTCTCTTAACTGACATTCATGCTTCCATTCATGTGACATCTTACCGGAAAGAATATCTCGGCTATAGAATTTGCTATAAATCTTAGATGACAACAACTTCTTATAATTGACACTAGAAGTGAGCAGAAATTATTTGATAGTCATTTCCAAGCGAACTACTTTATACGTTACGAAAAGTTTGGAGATTAGGAATTGCATTTTAACCAAATGAGACCGAACATTAAAAGGGAAATTATAGCACTTTTTGTGTTTCTCCTGCTTGACCTTGCAGTCCCTTGACTTTCCTGCAGTTACAATCTGCAATTTAAATATGCTGAAAGCTAAAAAGATAAACCAAGAGAAACTTCAGAAACTATTCAAGGACTTGGAAAAAAGACGCCTTGACCAGACAGACGAGTTACCTCAGCGGGTTGACCCAGCTAAAACAAACACAACCGAGGAAAGCATACAACCACAGATCGAGGAACTGGAAAGGTCGGTGAAAGAGTCGCTATTATCGAAGGCAAAAAGTTCTGCAGAGAAAGAACTTTTATCGGGTTTAAGTGTTGACACATCGAGCCTAGACAGGGCTTTCTTGGGTATGATTTTGAAAAGCGTTCCAGAGGAAGATCTGACTGATATAGGACATGACCTAGATGAAATGCTAAAGCATTGCCGATGGCTTTCGTTTAGCTGTGGAAAGGGGTAAGGAATGTCCCTCGCTTTTGTTATCTAACAAAGTAGAACAAACATCAAACATATCATGAATTCTTGAGTATGCTGTATGTAATTGGTAGACATGAATCTATCTTTAAAACTTGAATTCGTTTGCTTTTTTGCTGATCATTTTCTTTTTCTAGTGATAACTTAACCACTCCGTAAAATGGAAAAAACCTCTGCCAGCTCATTCAGAGCAGAGTCTGTCAATAAGAAAAGCCATGAACAACAATGAATATCTAGTTAAATCACACATACTCATTTATTACCAAAAATTTCATGACTAATGGTTTAATGTACATAGAAAGGATTGATGGTTTAATGTACATTTATGGTTTATAGTCTTGATAAACCACTTGCAATGTTGGAAAAACATTCGTGTTCATCCAACACTGATCCAGCGTGGTTAGTGAGCCTATAAACCATAACAACTTGTGGTCTATTGCTTTAATTAATATAGGAAGACTTCATCAACAAACAGTGACGAATACAAACACTAGACACAGCACTTAATTTTCGCTAACAACAAATTAAATACCTCTGAATAACTAACAACTTAATATGGACGTTAAAATTTTGAATCCGGTAATTTAAAGAATTAACACTTTTTTTGATTTTCCAGCAGTCTCAGGGGACTCTGGCGACACTTCTGGCATTGGAAGTACGGCAATTGCTATGTATTCAACTCGGGCTTGGCTCAAAATGGAAGCAAAGTACCTGTTATGAAAGTAGATAAAGCAGGGCCATATGGTGGTTAGTGCCACATTCGGTTTCTGTTCTTTATTTGTAACCACTCGTTTAATTAGCACCCGGGGGGGGGGGGGGGCCCCCCATATGGAATGGACGGGGATGCTCGTCGTCCCGCTTAGGGTTATAAATTTCGGATTTTGGTCTCGCTTAGGGTGTTCTGGGCAAAATGTCATTATTTTAGCCGTCAGGGTCTCGTTAAGGGTTGCACGCGAAGAAATAACAAAACAGAAAGAATTTTGATTCTTTATAATTACTCAATTCATATAAACAAAGTTTTTCATACCATTAATATCTAAAGTCCACTGTAACAAAATGTCTTTGTCTATTGTTTTACAAGAGTGTAATATGAAACTCGACGAAACTGGTCCCGTCTGCATAAACTTCGGCCACGCCCAGATTGGTCTCTTTTAGGGGCTAAATTCAAATTTTCGACGAGCATCCTGTCCACTCCATATGGGAGTCCCCCCACCCGGGAATTAGCATCCACGTTTGATTATCTAACGCAATAAAATGTGGACAATAAAATGGCGATTTAAGACATAGAGATCAGTAATTCCGTTACCCAAAGGAAACAATACACCTTCTCATATACATATTCTATTCCAAATAAAAATGACACAACGTTTTCGTAGACTTAAAACTGGTTGCGCCAACACCAAACTGGTAGGAGCATTAATTGGTCTCAGTCTTATAGCTACACTTTGAAATACTGCACATACCTATGCTAGTTGTGTTTTTCTGATCTTAGTTGTGCTTTTCTTATCTTAGTTGTGTTTTTATGATGCTAGTCGTGTTTTATGTTACATAAGGTTAGTAATCTGTAAATATAGTTGAATTTCAATTTCATTTTTGTTGGCCTAAAATTAACAAAGTGCATTTATTTCGTACAGGTCTTGAAATGGATATCTTTATCAATCAAGGAGAATACACAGCCCTGACAGACGAGGCTGGTGTTAGAGTTGTATTGACTGACCAAACGCAAATGCCATTTCCATTTCACGAAGGCTTCAGTGTGCCGACCGGATTTTCAACCTCGGTTGGAATTAAAAAGGTAACACTTTAAACTTGTCCAAATTTGTGAGATGTGCGGACGTCAAAAATATGAGTTTTAAAACTTAAAGTTATCCTGACATTTGACCGGGACTGGAACTAATAGAAAACGGAATGAACCCTTGACAATGCAAAGACCTACATTTTACCTGCGCAAGGCCAGAAATAAAACAGACATACTCCGGTCACGAGTGATCTTGCTTTTTTCTGACTGCATGGAAATTCAATGACAAAAGTAAATTTATTTTGCAATTTTGAAGATAAAGTATTCTTTCAGGATTGATATTGCGAGTGAACGAATTTAGGTCAAAGTATTTTCGCGAGTTCTGTTTAAATTTGTCAGTTTCAATCTATCGGTTTTTTTTCAGTTTATCATTACTGCCTGGCTGCTGCTACTTCTTTTTTATGGTTTTCTTTGATTTCAACGTAATTAAACCGTTAATCTTGTGTAAATAACAGATTAACAATGAAAGTTTTTTTTTTTTGTTCCTTTTTTTTCATAGAGATACATTCAACGAGTGGATCCATATTTAAACAACAGTTGCATCGACGAAAACAAGGCGAGATATGAAACGGACATCTACAGAAAGAAATATCACGTAAACTACTCGTGCCAGGCAAGTGTTTGTTATGGACACAGTAACGGCTTGACTTGCAAAACGTTATTTGTCCATGAAGGAATAAATTCGTTTCATCCACGATACAACGAACAAGGATAAGTGTAATAAATTTACTATGTCCTTGGTAAAATCAGGATTTGGACGCACATGATGGATTTCAGAGAAGAAGTGAACCCGGGGAGACTCCCTTATAAAAAGGACAGGGGTGCTCGTCGTAAATTTTGAAAAGAACCCCTAAGGGCTACAAAGATCCTCAGTGTTTTGTGAGCGAATGGTGGCGACATCTTTACTTTGGCTAGTTAACAGTCGTTTCTTATTAACCAGCTGAAGCTCAATTTGAAGTTTGAGCCACTTGCTCCACAAGCTACTATCTGATAAATGACGTTGCCAAGTTTGGTTGTTTTCGATGGCATAGCCATATAACTAATAATTCTCATCAGTTCCCATTCAGATAATAATAAAAGAACTAAAATAATGCTCACATCAAGGCAGCATCATAACAAAACATCCTGATGACGTTCCTTTATGACGCAAGGCTGTAACAGTGTTATATTGCAACTTCAGCGTCCAAAACGGCGGGCTGTTTCGCCTTTTAAAGTATGTCCTCTCTAATTTACAAAAAAACAAAACAAAACTCTTTAATAAATACTCAAATTATTAAGTGTTTCTTTATAGCGCTTATGGCGTTTAATTCATACAGTTCAGTTTAGTTTTCCTTCGTAGGCTTGCAGAATGTCATGTTTAGCAACCAAACAAGTGGAAACTTGCAACTGCTCTGAGCCGCGGTTTCCCACCAACAGTTCTGCATGTCTTAGTGTAGAACAACGTAAGTGTTTTATCAAATTTCGTTGGTTAGTCTTCGTTCTCAAACTGACTAATAATTCATCGAGTTGAAACAAATGAAATCATGACGTGATGTTATTTAGATATGTAATCTCAACTAGCATTGATTTTGTGATCTGAATCTCTCTAGCTTCATGCTAAGACTTTTATATCAAACATTCAAAACAGTGTTTGACCACATTTCCAAATACCTGTATTTTCAGCTCTTTTTGGTGTTGGCAAATGTTGTTTAACACGGTCTTTTGTGTTTTTGTATGTTAATTATAGCGAGGTTCCCAATTTTAGCCATTTAATTTTTTTTTGCTTGTGGGGGGGGGGAATACCCGAAGAAAAAGTGAAGCTGCAGGCCTAATTTCGGAGAGTTCGCAAGAAAATTCTTCATTCAAAATTTGAGTAAATGTAACATGGAGCTAAAAACGTCACCTAAATTAATCGAAACATACTCCTTTTATAAAGCAGTGATGTTTTCAAGCCCATTACCCCTGGAATATTATAATGGACAAAAGTAAAGTGAGTGAAAGTAATGAGGTCTAAAACAAGCAACAAACATACTTGAGTTACACAGGTTCTATCCTAACTTGACACTGGCGTAATGTTTCGCTTTGAGCTCTGAACTGCCTTTCCACTGACCCACGGTTTTTTAGGTTTTTTGGTTTTCATGACCAGCAAAATATAACACTACATTATGGGGGTTTGTTTTTTTTTGTCATGTTCATTAAAAACCTTTTCTTAATTGCAATTCCCTGTTTTTGTTTATGTCAAACCAGACCAATGTATACGACAGGTAGAAGCCAAGTTTACAGCGCTAGGACAGGAATGTGACGCCAACTGTCCACAGCCCTGTTTGTAAGAGTCCATCTCCTTTGTAATACTCTAGTTCTCTCATTCTCATTTAAAATGTTTGCTCGAAAAATGTCTCTGCGAGGAAAACGATTTTATTTGAAGAAGTAGAGAAGTATGTTGGTCCATATTTGCTGTATTCCTTTTTAATGTGAACAAGTGAGCTTTTGCGCTTTCTCCCAATTTGCTCTTTCTCCCCATTTTTTTTTTCTAGTTTTAAGAGAATTGAATTAATTATAATAGTTGTAAGTGATGATTTCTGCATGAATACTGGTTTAAATTGATGTTGAGAGCAAAATTAAAAGTGAATATGGCTTGTAAAGAGAAGTAAGCTGAAAATGAACATTCACACAACTATTCGACTTCATTGTTTGTTCTCTCAAGATGGCGATAGTTTTCTGGGAGACTTCCGGGAATCAGCGACATAAAAGCTACATTCCTTCTGTTATTTTCATTTCTATTACCAACATATAACTGTCTTTGTTTTCGCAGAGAAAATGTCTTCAGTTACACAGTTTCAAGTGCTCGATGGTCAAGGGCATTCAACGTATGATTTATCTTTTTCCTCCAATCACTAATCTTGTACAAGAAATTTCCTTTTATTTATTTTTACATGCTCCAGATGTCACATATTTCATAGTTGTATTACACATATGTAGAATTTTGAAACAACTGATCCTTCATAAAACTTGTTTGATTCTTACTCGGTGGAGAAATAAAATTATTTCCTTATTTCGCAGACATTGATAAAGAGAAAGTATTTGAAGATGGATTCCGTGGGAAATGCCGTACTGGCAAGGTAGTCGGTAATCCATTAAGATCCATAAATAATCAAAGCCACTCTTTGAAATCCTTCAAAATGCAGTGACTACACAAGACTCATTTGTAGAAAAATTACAGTGTTTGTTACAATTACTAGTTGAATTATGCACTTATACACAATTACAGATAGCACGTGAAAACAAAATGGCAAATTATTTGAACTTAAAACGGTAAGCAGTGCCACATACTTAACCAATCTGCTCAACGTTGTTAACTCTCGAACTACAGATACCGGTCGTGTTTTACGCTTCGCGCAGCCGCTGAGTCTGTGACTGACGAGAATATATTAGTAACCTACATATAAACAAACTAAGGTTTGGACTGCTACTAGATATTCTCGTCAGTCACAGACTCAGCAGCTGCCCGAGAGAAGAAAATTGTTTTTGCTGAATTATGTACAATTTTTTTTCATTGTTAAATTCAACAGTGAAAACCTTGTAAGGTTGCAAATTTTTTATGAAGATCTGAGCGTTTCTAAAATTATCAACGAAGAAGCATACAAGGTAAGCCTGAGGCTATCTTACTAACCATGCGTGTTAGCCCTAATGGGAGAATATCGGCTCGAGGCCTTGACAGTACAGCCCACGTGCTGCGATGTCCGTACAAAAAAAGACCGAGTGCTGATATTCTCCAACAACAACAAAAACACACAAAAAGAGCAACAACTCTATTTCTCAAGAACAAACATTATTACATTTTCAGTATATTTAGCATATGTGGTAAGTTTCAATTGAGATAACTATTGTGTGACTATGAACTCCCAATTAGAATTTTGTGCTTGAAGTTTGTGATATTTTCCCTTGATCGTGGCATTTTTTTCAAACAATTCCATTCATGCAATAGATCTATTTTTAACTGAACTTGCTTGAGACCGCACTAAGAAAACTGAAGGCTAATTCAAAAACCTAATGGTTCATTTACCTTTCAGACTCATTAAAACAATTAATTACGTCCGATGTTAAACAAAACAAGAGAGAGATAGAGAGTGTGGAAAGAAAAAGGAAAGGAATCTTTATCCCAAAGCGAGTTCTGTCAGAAACTTAAACCATAACAGTAGCAGAACATCTTCTAGAGTGACCCGTGCGGCATCATTTGGAACAGTGCGGTCCGATACCTAGAGAATATTGGACCGGTAATGGCGCAATCTGATTGCTTAACTTTAGTTATGGACCTTCTGAACTAACGTGATCGTGTAATGATGCTTGTTAATTGTTTCTCAAATATCCCGTCATACTTTCTGCATCGTTGTTTTACCTAGTCAAGGGTAATAAATCTGTCAAAGCCGTTGTTATTGGTCATAGCTTGATTAACGTTTTATTTGTTCTAATATTCAGATTGAGAATCTCTTAGCAGATATCGGAGGTCAGTTGGGCTTGTGGATTGGCTGTTCTGTAATGACCGTTGTGGAAGTATTGGAGCTAATAACAGATTTGTTGATTAATCTTTGGAGTAAGCATAAGACGAAATAAAAGGCTGACAGCTGATGACAGTCTCCAGACCACGAGAGATCAAAAATGTCATAACACTTCTCTGCAAAATAAAAAAAAAACCAAAAAATGAAGTGAGATTCTTTTTTTTGTTCGCATTTGGCTTTGTGTATACACTTTGTGTATTGACTAGAAAAACATCAAGAACAAATTACGACAAAAAATTACATTGCACTGAAAGCATATAAGTTATTTATACAGACCTGCTGGCTGGAGCGAACTTAACCTGACGTAATTCCAGCGTCTGGAGTTTTTGATAGTTCAGTGTATATTCATGTTAGCCCACTAACTAGGTACCTGACTGATCTCTGTTTTTTCGCGTCCATGTACGCGAAATTGCAACAATGGGGGTTCGACTTTATTAAATAACACTGGAAATTAGAACTTGCACTGAAGTTAAATGGATGTAAAGGGAAATAACAATAATGCGGCACATGGAAAATTTATAAACATTGTGGTAGATGAATATAAGAAGTGAAGAGTAAAACGCCTGTGTAAAAGGAAAGTCCTAGTCTTAACACTTCGCGTTAAAAACTAATAATGACTCGAGATAACTCAACAATACCAGCTTTGTAAGTAAGTAAGTAAGTAAGTAAGTAAGACTTTATTTAACGAGGGTAACATTTGACAGTAATAAAACTGATAACCTAATGGCCCTCAAAAATTAAGATTTCAAAAAGGAAGAAATCGTAACAATCGTAACAATATTAAAAATAATTAAAATAAAATAATGCGGGCCAGGCTTTCGTGGAAAGGCTTCCCTGATTCATGTATGCCAACCCAGAATGTCCCAATGAATTTCAGTCGGAAAAAACGCATTTTTCTTTTGTTTTTGGTAGTTTTCGTCAATAAACAAGCTGTGGACAAAACGGTTGCCCATAGCAACCGAACAGTGTGCCTTAGAAACATCAAAAAAAGTAGTGAAGGTTTACTCTTTAGGCAAGATATTATCTTTCATAGTGATCACCAATTATTCAAGATATGGTAAGGTAAAGTCTGCATACGAGCCTAACTGGCTCATCAGGCCGGAGCTTATCCCGGTTTCTGTAGCATTAAGCGACTA
>OMLO01000763.1_pt1 | contig 22760 bp, 14 predicted proteins | sample 1674811 | NCBI WGS metagenome assembly OMLO01 (sample SAMN06265003, study PRJEB25207) | coral metagenome | isolation source: Coral host | place: Mexico:La Bocana,Puerto Morelos, Mexico | collected 2008-11-13 | reverse complement strand
AAAACAAGAAAATCCAAAAGACTATTAATCAAGTCAAACTGGTTTGAAAAGTTTACCAACAAAAAATAACTTCACAGCACAATGAACAGACCCCTTTTTCAATACTGTAGGTAGATATCTCTTGTCAAAGTTCACCAATTCTTTTCAGTGTGAAAGTTATGTCTCTGAAACCTATTATCATTCTGGGTTTTCCTCTTTTGTCACTAAAAGGTCATATTTTGTCCTGCAAAATAGCCTCTCGGTAATCGATCAAGAGCTAGCTTATTACAAGCAATTTCTGCCCTAGCCACTGATACATTGATAATATATACCTGATGTTTTGAAAACCAGGTCCAAACACCCCAGTAACACCTAGTGCCTAATAGAGTCATTTAAGCAGTGCTTACCAAGTTCTAGAAAAACCAAACTCAAATTGAAATTGAAAACAAGAAAATCCAAAACGATATTAATCAAGTCAAACTGGTTTGAAAAGTTTACCAACAAAAAATAACTCACAGCACAATTAACAGACCCCTTTTTCAAAACTGCAGATTAACCCCTTTTACAGTTTTTACAATAACCTCTTGGATTTCTACCTTACCTTAAAATAAATAAATAAATAAATAAATAATAATAATAATAATAATAATAATAATAATAATAATGCTATTTATTGAATATATATATATATATATATTTTTTAAGTAATTACCACACGCTGTTACATAATGCTGGTGCACACGTAATTTTGTTTCTAGTTGATCTGAAATATTGTGTGTAGATTTGGGGAAGCATGCTCATTATAAAAAACGTGTACAAGATAGGAAAACAACAGAGAAAGAGGAAAAGTAACAAGGACATATAAGAACACAAACTACTAAGGAGGCCGCCAGTCCTACGATTAATAGATAACATTTCTAAAGGAATTACCGCAAATAAAACTTGTTCGTCACTTTGTTCACTCTCAGGACACTCAAAGGTCTCCTTTCCTTTGGTAATGTCCTGAACGCAAATTGTAAATCAACTGAAACTGAATGAAAAATCCTGCATCAAAGCGTTTTATCTACTTGTAGTTATATTTAGTCGTGGTCACGAGTTTAGAGACCACTGATCACGTGATTGCGATTAAATGCGCGATTCGTATTCTGCTAAGTGGCCACACGCATGGGGCCGCACGGCCACACGGATCGAGAATAAATCGCATCTTTCCAGCCCATATTTTGTGCAGATCCCATCTCCTTTCCAATATTTCCAACTTTTAGATATAAGTGAATGATTCACTTGATCCTTTCTCCGCTCCTTCCTTCTTTTCCAGTCAGACTTTTTATGTTTTTCCCCTTCCTCCAATCTACACATAAATCAGTATTGCATATCCTGCAGATATTTTTGCGCATACAGGGATGCTGTCACGCAACCGGTAACACAACAAGATAATTTAACATTAGATTGTAAGGAAAAAAACATTAAAATCCTATTCGCAAGCAAATATTTCATTTGTGAATACGCTGTATTTGGCAGTCGTAGCGATCTTATGATCAAGTGAGATTGAAGATGGAACGACTTCGTCACCGAGTGATAAGCATAATTTGTGAAGCACGAACTCAATTTTTCATCGAGGAAATAATCTTCATTGAGAAGTATTTTGCACGCGCGCCTCCATATATAGAGCTGCTTATACCTTCCGGCAATTACCAACGAGGTGAAATGCTATCTTGCTTCGAGTTTTAAAAATCTCATAGTAGTTAATAGGTATAGCCAGTGAAAGAAAAGGCGCTGATCTTAAGATGAGCAAGTCACAGATTGAAAAAACCGCCCAACGTGGTGGCATCCTTGACTCTACTCTTGAAAAGTATATTCTCGGAAATTTACTTTCTTTACTTTCCTTTTCTTTCCGATAAATTGCCGTGTGTGGCATCATTTTCTCTGTGTCAATAACTTTCAACATCAGCGTTCAAGGCGGATTATGGCAATTTCCAAACAGAACTCTTGATGACTGAATTTTTTTTTTTAAGATAGCACCGTAATCAGAAAAAAAACCTGATTAAATAATAATTATCTGCTCAACAAATCTAAGGGAAATCTCGGTTAGTTCTTTCCTCTTGTTGCCTCCAAGTTTAAGCGGGTTTATAAACGGCGCGAGTTCGCAGGCTAAAAACTTTGAACTTGTAACTGCTGGCAACTCTAGTAACTTTCACATCTCAGAATAAATTAAATTGCACCATAAATGTAAATTAATTACGCCACTTTTTAACACCGTTGATATTGAAATTATCGAGGAAAGAATGTTAGACAGCAAACAATTCTAACTGGAAGTCTTTGCTAATTATTTCTTTAAGAGTGATTATGAGAAGTTATTTCCAAAACTCTTGCTTCGTGTTTCATCGGGGTATCCAAACACCTCGAAACAAGTTTTCAATTCATTCTCGGTGCTTGGATGCCCCGATGAATCAATCGCTCTCGTTTTGGAAATAGTACGTCAACATAAGCGTGAAAAAACTCATGAAAGGGTCACCATGACAATTTCAAATGGCATTTTTTGGGACCTAACTCCGGCAATGACCATAATAATCTTTTGCAACGCTAACACCATTATTAGAAACAAACCTGATTTAATATATTGAAGACATAAGCTTGGTTTTCTGCATAGCTAATCTAGGAGAACATTCCTTAATTAAGTCTCTGCATGCCTCAAAATTTAAGATGTGTTTATAAACTGCGGGTCTACGACGATAGAACCAGCTAGCGCGAGCTCGTCAATGAAACTGAAATCGAAAGTTCCAAGACGGAAATTGAGCTTAGGCAAATAGTAAGCCTTTTCAGGTCGGCAAACAGGAAGCTGAATTCTAGGAAATGTTTTATTTTCTGTCCTTTGCTTTCCGTTAAATTGCGTGAAACGTTTGCATTGGACAAACACGTTTTGCTGACAATACACTCTTTTTAGCTTTTTTTGTGTTATTGTTTTTCCGGTCCAGACTGGATATTTTTAATTTTTCTGGATATTCTTACTTTTGTGCCCATTTTAGGTTGAAAATATTTTTGGAACATTCTTAGATACTCTAAAGTCATTTATTTCCTCTCTGCCAAAACTATCCGAACAGAATGTGAGACACAGTGATAAATTTGAAATAAAAATTTAAGAATTAGCCGTCGTTGCGCTGGCATCATGAAAACTGAAGTGAGTCTGAAATATCTCTGAAAGAACTTTATTAGAAGCCGGTTCCGACACGGCTTGGTTCTAGGAAAACCAACTGACTTTACAGGTATTGTTTATTGAAAAGGGTTCCTTCACCCTTTTGAGCTTTCCCTCTGGCACATTTCTTGGACTTCATGGAGCTGAATTGCCAAATATGCGGCAATAACTTTTAACATAAGCGTGCAAGGTGGATTACGACTAAATTTTGTGCAATGAACGTTATATTTTTTTGAGGATAGCATTAATATCTGTCAAGAGATCATCAAGGTACTACCTTGATAATTTCTTGTATCTGCACAACAATTGAAATCTAAGAGAAATCTCCATTGGTTTCTTACCTCTTGCTGCCTTCAAGGTTAAGTTTATTTTTATGGGCGGCGAGTTTATAAACGGGAAAAAAACGGAAAGTTCCGAGACGGTAATAATATTTGATCTGACGCAATCATAGGGGAACTAGGAAACTTTTTTTGATCAACGAACAGGAAGCTGAAATTCCAAGAAATGTTTTCTTTCCTTTCCTTTGATTTCCGAGAAACTGTTTTGATGGCAATTTGTATCTGATCACACTATTCTTGGGTTTTTCGTGACGTCCTCATTCTCTAAAACAAAAATTGTTATCCTCATCAGGCATAGAGGGGATCATTTTTTTTTATAAAATAACTGAGATACTACGAGCGCTCTGATTGGTCAGAAACCTATGGTTTATTGTCCCGGTAAACCCATACCAAACTGAAACATTTTCTTGTCCTGAAAAATGGCCGCTGCGCGAGGCGAGCTCCCAGATTAATCTATTGGCCGCCTTTGGTTTGGATGAATTCAAAAACAAAAAAGGCGCTATAAACGCCGAAAAGAACGTGGCTAGTGGTGAGCAGAGCAATATTGAGCAGAGCAACAAGAAATGAGGATGGAAAAGCACGACCTTGATGATATCGTCACAAATTCGCAGGCTAAACAAACTAAAAAAGCAACGCAGTGGGCGGTATCAGTTTTTACAGGTCAGTTGAAACATTACAAGTCTATTTTAATTCACCATTGCAAAAAGTAAACTTAATTTGTAAAAGGGAAAGCAAAAGAGGGTTTAGTTGCACAATCTGTGACGTCATCACTTTCCTAATTTGCATAATAGAAAAATGTCAATATCTCTAAAACGAAAAAAGATATTCCAAAAAGGAAAATGTCATTATTATTTTTTTTCAAATAAGCTTCAATTATTTTTCATTTCATAGGCAATTTAAGCTTAGAGATATGTGATTTTGTTTTTTCTACAAAGTGGAGTAAGCAGAAAGAAATTAAAATTAATTTTGCTGAAATTACACCTTCGGAGCTACAACGATCAATGCCTCCGTCAGTTCAAACCTTGGATAATTCTTTTTTAACTTTCTGATTGAGTCTCGTGTTTCCCAGCAGCCTACATGTTTCTGGAGAGGCCTGGTACCGATATTGATGTCAGGGTGTTGATGTCTCTGTTCATTTATGGAACATTAATATTTGCTATTTATACGTAAATTTTATCCTGGAGTCGTAGCCAAGTGGTTCCTCAGATTACTTCAATAATGTTGTTAATCATACACATTCTGAAACGATCTAAGATTCTGGCCCAACGAACCGAAGCTGTGTGTAAATTGCAAATGTTAAATAAAAGCTGATTTTGCATTTTACGTTTTAGTATATCAGAAAAGAAACAATGCTTTTACGATACATTTGATGCCGATTGTCAGCAGTCTGCAGCACTGTCACGAAGGAAAAACGGAACTCCTAATTTACCGTAAGCATAAGGAACAGTCGAACTTAAAATTTACTTTTGCTTGTCTTAGCTTATCATAGTTTCCCATTTTCCGGATAAAAATTGTGTGTTAATTGTTACCCCTAGCCTTTCCCTCGAGTCACTTCTCTAGTAGTCGTTTTAAGACAATAACATTCCAGGCGTAATTTCGTAGTTTGCATTATCAGATTTAGCTCTGAATATAGCTTTCACCTTATTATAAGCTATTTTGGGAATCGCTTTCCTTTGTTGAAATTTTTCTTACTGCAGTTACAGCGATCATTCTTATCATGTTAGTTATTCTTTAAACACTTTGTAAAAGCCAACAGGAACAAATTAACCGAAAAACCGTGATCTATTGTATTGTTCTTGTAGTTTCTCATATTATAAACGCGTGCCTAGAAATAATAGATTGTTCTTTTTACTATCAAAGGTGTTGAGTTATTAGTCTTTAGGGTAATTTACCGGTGCTAAATTTAAATCTAATAGGCCTACTCTGGGACCTTACGTCGCCTTTGGTCGCCCTACTGAAGTCGCCTAAACTCGCCTTAAGTTGCCGTAAGTCGCCTACAGTCGCCTAGTTTGCTGTTGGTTACACAATGTTAGAAAGGTTTCCACACACTTAAATTGCCCCTGTTGAAGGTTATTAACTTTACTAACTGTCATGTTAATTTAGACTCCACTCCAACACTAACGAGGAGGCACAACGGCCCAATCGTTGGTGCAGTGGGCCCCAATTGGGGTCAAAACAACCATGACAAAGTGAGGTATTTCTTAGAAATATAAAATTCTAAGTTCCTTATGATTGCTTAACGGCATTGATTTTTATTGCAAACAATATTTTACTGAATGTTTGTATACAAGTATTTGTTGTAGAACACAGAGATCGCTATTATAACAGAATTAATGAGTGAGAAGTTCTATAAACAGTGCATTCGGAACAAATTAACTCATCATGGATGCAACTTCTGAGAGATACCCAATATTAATTAAAATATTACTCTGCAGACTCTAAGTGGTTGTACAAAACACACCCGTATCTATTTGTGGTAAATATGATGCCTTAACACCTGATGTGTCAATCAATAACCGCACACCCCCCTTTCTAGACAAAAAAATTGTTAACAATATATGGCTGAAGTTCTGAGACTTAAAATGGGAAATCTGGAGAATCAATACAAAATCATTATCCCTTAAAGAAAATCAGCAGTCACTGTCCGGTTAAACAAATAAATGGAACAAAACGGATAGGTCTCTCTAAACGGTTGTGCGGTTTCTGCATCTTTGTTCATGTGACCATTTCTGGTTGGAGACGGGTTTCCTCTAGCTCCTCCTTCAGGTTTGGGACAAGATGTCAAACTTTGTCATCTGGATTTAAATCAGGAAGTGCTGGTGCTCGATGGCGTTTATTGTAAAATTCAGCTTGTCGCTGTTTGTAAGCTCTCTTAGTATTTCGCAACTGTTCGAAGTTAGACAGCTTAGGAATTAGTTTGCCAGTGGGATATATTATATAACGTAAAGAAAGAGTACTTATTAATTTTTGGTACAGTTTATAGCAAAAATAACAGCACACAATGACAGCTTGCATAGTCCCCAATCTCATTCAAGAAAATAAAAAAAACATCACACTAAAACTGAATAATGAAATAATTACTATTAAAAGCACACGCAAACATTTATAATCAGCTACAAAATTTCGTATTTACCGTTCACGCCAGAGTGATTTTGCTCATACATATACTTTGAGAGATGGTGCAAACCATTCCAGCAGGAGGAGACTCCATGTAAAAATGAAAGTATTAATTTGCTAACTGTATCAAGTTAAAAAAACAAAACTTTCCAACTTTTAACATGTGTATTCTATTTTGTGAGATTTTATTGAGCACGGATTTAGGAACTAGTCCTGGAGCAAATGTAATTCCGTGGGAAGTTCGTGCTGAAAGCAAGCCACCAGTCTGAAAGCGTTTATTAGGGTCTATTAAGCATGAAACGTTTTGGTGGCAACTCTGAAACTTGCTAGAACGAGGGTTAAGAAGGATTGAAAATATGACGTTTAGGAGTCAACATGGAAACGAGGCTGGAATAGTATTTTGCTTATAATTGTTTTATTTAACAACGGTTCAACACAAAACTTTGCAGAAATATCACATCAAAGCATTTAATGATAACTGTTGATCGTGAGGTGGTCACGTGACCTTTAGGCATGAAATCGAGGCTGGAGTAGGATATTACATACAAGGTCATACAACATTTTCAAAAGCTTGTGACTGACATACTCAAAATCTACAATTCAGTGAGATGGTCTGGTGGACATCTCTATTTGTCATAAAACCCTTACATGAAATCAAGGCTTTGACGTAATACATCAATTTAAGGCCCAGGCAATGTAAACCAGTATTCGAAAATCAAAAAACAATCATAAAAAACTAGGTTCTTAGTCAATTAACACTATCATCACTATCATCTTCGCCTTGTTGATTTTCACACTCGTCTTCATCGGAACAGCTGCAAAGGTCCGTACAAGGTAGCCCTGTCGTTCGACATTGAGCATCGGTGCTTAGCACATTTACACTTGAAAGCTGTATTATAGCTTCGGGAGCTGAGAAAAGAGTAGTCATGACTGGGATCCACTCGTCATCTTCCATTGTCCAACCATAACCTCTAGGTGACGGAAGAACCGGGTTTGCAACACAGTCATTGTTACAAACCATCACTCTTAGTATGGCTGGGTGCAGAGCTGCCTTGGTTGGTGGTTATTTGTCAGATTCGACTTGTCTCTTCTTTAACAACGACCATCTGAGCTATTCAACAGTGTTAATAGCAGTCATTGACTGGTACAGCTGGCAGATGAATTCCTAGATCACGTTCATAGTTTCTTTGTCTGGCTTCTCTTTTGTACCCAAATTGGATAAAGCTCTAAGGCTAGACTCACTCGATTTTCGAAGTCATTTTTCCTTTCCCCGCAAAGCTTCAAGTATTCTCAGCTCCTGTTAAGGGGTGGAATGCTGATAGTGGAGCTGTCTTGGCTGGTCCAAGTGCCTCTACAATTGGTTTTAGCTTGATTGTGCGACGACTTGCTCCTGAACCAGTTACAAAACTCGTGTCTGGACACATCTCTGGATAGCGCCGGATAGCTAGAACAAGGACATCAGTATCTGCTGAATGAATTGAAAGCTCTGTGACATCGTCATCTGTAGCGTCTACGGCGTGGAGGATAATCTAAGTGTCCGCTTCTTCATGGTTGCACTGTAAATGTCCCACGTCCTTGTGTGTTGCCCTGCAGTTTGTCGCCCACGTCACAACGACCTGCTTTTCCGTAGCCTCACCTCTTTCCATGACCTTCTGTGAAAGAAAATCTGTAAGCTCTGCTTTGGTCTTGGTATGGGATAGGAGTTTCATAAGTGGAACTTTAGAGATATGAGTCGAATCCGTGATATGGTAGGGAATGGGATATTGGATCCCTTATCGCTTGTTCCGCGTAGCAGTTGTTAGGGAAGACAAAACGTCCTACCTATCAAATATCAAACGAATCTGCTGCATGTCACTGTATTTGTTGAAAATACGAGTGGGAAAATGTTCCGCTAAGTCTTTGCAGGTATCGACCCAGACTGGCTTATCTAAGGACTGTACCTCTGCCATGCCATCAACTATAGCGACTTTCACTACGGCAAGGGGTTCCGGTACTTGTCTCAGCGCCTCTTTTTTCAAGGATGTGCATTAGTGTACTCTTACATAAGCAATGCAACATGGTGCCATCTGCAGCAAACAGCGATCTTGGGACAACTGTGAACTTTATACAGACTAATAGCATCTATGATGTCAACATCTTGGCGACTCTTGCAAACCATCATCAGACGCGCAAACAGAGACCGATCCTCCTTCAGCTCCACCACACACTTTACTGCTTTCACCTTGATTACGTTTCCAGTGTTTTTCCATGTTTGGAGTTTACGTTTCTTCATTACGGCCCAGAGGTTAGTAATGCCGGACTTCACTGTATATTTCACAAAGGAGCTGAATAGCTTCTTCCCTATCTCACTCTGCTCGACCAAGTCTTTCTTCGCCGTCTCGCGCACCACTTTCTTGGTGACAGATTATAGAGATCGGTATTTGATCCAGAGTCATCTCCATGAGAAAAGGGGTTGGTACATGCCTTGATTGTCTTGGTTAGCTAATAGATGGCTTTGTTCTCGTTTGTTGTAACAGCAGAAGAAAGGTCATGGTGGTGTTCTTGAGCACCTGCGGTCGGGCCTGCCATTGATGTTGCCTCTCTTTTTAGTCTTGCTAATGTAGGAGCTATGACGAAAAACTTCGTTCGTGCGCCGGCATTTGGGGTGATCCCAACTAGTTCCCCAGACACTTTCATAGAGCGGTTTAGGTGTTCTAGCGCATTGTCACCTCCCACAGCACAAAATGAAATATCTTTGTTCTTATTTACTTCCCAGTTCCCATTGGTGAATTCTTGATGTATTGTGGGGTTTCTCTTCTTTAGGGCTGTCATCTCAGCAAGGTAGACAGGGATCATTCCTGTATAATTGATCTTGTCATGGGCAAACAAATATTTGGTGAAGAGTTCTAGTGAAAGACGATGTAGCTGCCAATCCCCAGTACGTACAGCCTTGATGGGGACAACATCACCATAACCATCCTCGTGTAGTGGCATGTTACTACAAATAATGGGCTGTCCTTGTTCTTATTGTCATACTCCGACATTTTCCTTATGACTTCAGATGAATTGATGGCATTGACAAAGCGTTGGTGAGCTCTCTGGATTCTCTCCTTTACTCCTTCGCTGCATACTTCGGTGATCTCCCTCGATAACTGCTCAAGACTCTGTCGTAGGACTGGATCATTCTCTAGAAACCCTTCAAGACACAGTCCAAAGAAGGCATGTGCGCTCTTTGTCTCCTCGTTATATGCTTCCCATCAAGAATCTGCCTTACAGTGCAGGTCCATACAGTTCAGATTCTTGCCAGCAGAAGTCAATACCACCACCTTCGATAATGGATTACTTTGCTAATATATCAATATATCGTTTGTTTATACTTTTTCTGATTTTATTTTTTTAATGCATTAAAAAATAATAAAGGAATCATACCTGGACAGTTTTAAGGACGTTATTTGATTAAAAAAAAGTATGTGCATTGTTTATCCTTTTCATTTTCTGCCTCAATTTTATGCTTAAAGGTCACGTGACCACCTCATGATCAACAGTTATCATTATATGCTTTGATGTGATATTTCTGCAAAGTCTTGTGTTCAACCGTTGTTAAATAATAGAGTTATAAGCAAATTACTATTCCAGCCTCGTTTTCATGTTGGCCCCAAAACGCCATATTTTCAAACCTCCTTAACTCTCGTCCTAGCAAGTTGCAGAGTTGCCAGCAAAACTTTTCATGCTTACTAGACCCTAATAAACACTTTCAGACTGGTGGCTTGCTTTCAGCACGAACTTCCCACGGAAGTTAATTTTATGACATTTGCTCCTGGACTAAACTGACTATGATTGTCACCACTGGATTTTATACCCAAAACAAAAAAGGTGTAAATATATTTTGTGTGAGAGTCCTCACAAAGAAAGGAAAAAATGATTAAGGCAATATCTTGTCTTTCAAAATAAGGTAGGAAAAAAGAAGAAATGCCAGCAAAAAGCACAGTAACAACATTCCCAGAAATACCTGAGGAGCTCTGGTGAAAAACGAAATGGATCGCCTCATTATAATATGAAAATTAGCTATGAAATTATGTCCAGTGCCCATGCGCGCCAGCTGACTGTGTCATTTAAGTTACTTTCGGTTGAGCGAATCAAAAATTAGACTTTCCCGTTCAAGTCAAAATAAAGTTTATTTTTATCCTTTATTCGAAGTACGTTTTTGAGTTTCCAAGACGCCTCTGATTTATAGTGGCTATGAAGTACGCCTCGATCAATCACACTCACGAGCGTGGACAGGATGCGAGCGAAATTAATATTAACTTAAGTTGTGTGCTGCTGTGTGGTTAAGGCTGAAGAATAAAATCCATGCTAATCCGAAAAAGAAAAAACTCATCTTCTCTGTCTCAAACTATAGCTGTTGTGCAATGGAATTTAATCATGAATCAGAGTAATAATTCATAGAACCTATAGGAGGAGAGCCTAAACGCTGGGAAAAGATGTCAATGGCGGAAACTCAACAATATTTTTAAGGACACATATTATTGATCAGTGGGAGCTAGACGCGCTGGTATTCTGGTACGAGCCATCCAGTCTGGAGCCCCTACCGAGGTCATTTTGTGTTGTGTCCTTAAGCAGCACACTTTTTCTCTCACAGTACTTATCCCACCCAGGAGTGTAAATGGGTACTGGCAAATTATTGAGTAACCTGCAAGGGAACTGCATCCCACCTAGGTGGGAGTTAACCTACGGGGGAGTAGTAAGGGGGGAGTTGCAATACCTCTAGCGGTGCATGCCTCAGAAACCGGAGTTAAGTGCTGCGAGCTTTGAGCCGGGGAGGCTGTCCATGATTACAGCACCCGTTTTCCTACTATTATGAACTTTTCTCAAACTTAGCCTAATTAATCTCTTTCTCCTTAGAATGTGTACTGAGGGATAAAATAATCGAATACGAATTAATGTAACTATTCCGCAGGATAAAAATATCCATAGAATGTAACCGAATAGCAAACGTGACAATAACAAAGCACGCAAATAACATGTGGCGTAGTAGAGGGGAACACAGCCCTGTGGCAGGTTAAAAGTGTCTTAAGGTAATGCGCGAAAAACACAAGTCTCACCTATTCACCCACTAACGTAGGGTAGAACAGGAGTATTGGCAGAGCCTTTCTTATCTCCCCAGCACCGCACGGTCTAGATCGGACAAGATTAAGGCGAGGCAATGAGATAGCAAGACACAAGCAATGCCAAAAGCTTTGGGGAAGTCACTACGCAGACTTAACCAAAACACAGATAGTGACTCCATTTTATTGACATACTTTAATATCAACTACATATCACGGGCCTTCCCTACAGAGAGGGAGGGTGGGTAATTAATTGTTACAAAATGAACTGTTTCGTGCAAAAGCTGCCCGGACAATGGCCTGAGATATTGTTCCACTGCTTTTATAGCAAGACAGTGTCTCAAAGTTCAACCAATGGGTAAGGTTGTACTATAAACTATATAGACATTAGGGTTTAGGCGAACGTGGCGAACTTCTCTCCATGAATAATTAGCATACAAATGCAAAGAACAATCCAAGTTAATTAAGGTGGCCGAACACAGTTTTCGCGCGCGCTTTTGCTGATGCGATTCCGCGCGTGCACAAGGATTGCAAAAACAAACATGTCGTCAATAGAGCGATCATTTTATTTGTTCGAAACCCGCACTACCTGTGCCATTTTTCTTTATTATTAAACGCAGAATACTGATGGCTTTAGTCTGTTATTACAAATAATATGTTAGGTAAGGTAACGACGTAAAGAAGCCAGCAATCCCTAGCTTTTCGTTGTTACCGAAAGAACCCAGTTAAATGCAGCGCATGCGAAGTTGCTCAAAAAATTAAAACCGATTGCTTTGGCAGAAACCTGCTTATTTCTAACGATCCAGTCGTTAGAATTTCAAGAAATTTGGCAAAATAATAGTTCGGAAACCACGTGAATCATCTATCACAAAATTTTGACATAGGGAATTTTTAACAATATAAAACATGCAGTGAAAACGATTAACGAAGAATTACGAAAATCGCCTATGTCAAAATTTTATTAAAACAGTGTTGACTTAAGGGATTTAGTGTCAATTCGTAGAGGGCGAATGATGAAAAAAAACTAACGACTGGATTTTTTTAAATAAACAAAAACCATTTTTAAGCCTTGTTTTTAACTAGCCCCGTTGCCATGGTAACAGTACACAAATCAGTTATAGGCGAACTATATATCCTTTGTTGTCTAGACAAATAATGCTAGATTGCGTGACGAGTTGAAAATAGGCTACCACCAAACTGTCGTCATGTTCCATTAACTGCGTTTTACTGCTCGGTAAAAGCGTGATCGTAACGACAGGTAAACTGTACACCCATAGTTGACGCATGAAAATTCAAAATAGATTACATCAGGTAAACGTACGTAATTCAACCCATCTATTGCAGCTGATATAGTCTGTTGGGGTTGATTTGGTTTAAAAAAAATGCATTTTGTCCTTGCCAGTACACATTCGAAGAAAGCTTCGGTCACACGAAAGTACCGAAAGACGAAGTATTTGGAATTCTCATTGACAAAATTTTTTCTGTTTTATTTGTTTTGCTTTTTTTGAATTTGGAAAACTAGTAAAAGAAATGATCTGGGAAAAGAAAACAGGGGGCGAAATTAATGCAGTCGCAGTCACAGGCGTAGTGCGTTTCGACATGAATTTTGTGCGTTGCAAAGATGCGCGGTAGCAATTGTTGTTCTCTTATCAGTCAAGTACAGCCATGGATAGTGCTGATTTACAGGACCTAAAGGAACCCTCCCGCAAGGAGTCGCCTTAGTGAAGGTCCCGAAAGTTCGCCACCGTGTCCAGGAAACTTATGAGCACGTAAATAAATTTTTCCAAGTCTATTGATGACTGTTCCCTTGCAGCGGCATACGCAAAGCGAGCGTCGGTGTATTACGCATTTAAGTTTGTTGGGACATTTTACAGGCAAAAAAAAAGCGGCGCGAGCATTTTTAGCCCTATTGCTTAGTGCCGGAGTAGTCTAGCAGTAGTCACTTGAGTGTCGAAAGTAATTTCCATTGGTTTGGTTTTACATCACCTTACCAAATGTTTGGCCTGGGAAACCGATCAGAAGTACAACCAAAACCAATACTTACTCGCTTGCGTTTTGCGTGGGATAGAAAACTTTTTTGCTTTGAGTTTTGATTGTCTGATTGTCCAGAGCGATGACTCTGCTTTTGGTTTCACGACGCTTGATTGCAAGCCTCCTCTAAAGCAAAACCAAAGCAAATACAAATCCACTTCCATACTCAAGTGAAAACTGCTCCATGAGCTTAATTCGCATTACGGGTAAATTGACGACTTTTCCGTGGAACTCAGCTTGACCAGCATACGCATAGAAGTACTGTAGAAAAACAATGCAAAGCTATACGATAAATTTCAGTTACTTTAATTCTGTATTAGCCTTACAATTAACATAAACAAACATAAAAGCCCAGAACGCCTTGATCGCAACATTCTATCAGTGGGCTTTTCAAGCTCTGCTGCAGGTTTCAAGTATATGCTCTGCACACTAGTAGGTTATAATATTATAAGGAAAATTAGATTAACCAACGGCTTTAAAATCATTTCAATATCATAGACGTTGCATCAACTTGAAATCACTTATTTTGAATACAACAGATCAAACTACCTGCCCTGGGATTTACCGAGGTCAAGAAAAAAAAAAAATTTCTTTCTTTCTACTGAACGCTTAAAGACAGACCTAAGTAACAATATATTTTAAAAGAAATCATACAAAATAGCTACTCCAACTCTTCAGGATATTTCTAAATCTTGCCAAATTTCTTGTAACATGCTTGAGGCTCATGGCGTTTGTGCCAATGTCGAGTCAGTACTGTTCTAGAAGTCAGAAATGCTGTAGTTGCTCTTTTGATTCCTTCTACCCCAACTGAAGGGGTTCAACTGGGAGAGATATTTGGAAACTTTCCAGGACTTATCGGTTTTGGCAACCACACAGCTCTTCCTACATTGAACAAGAAGCCATGTTAGCTTTGTAGAGAGACCTTTCAACTTTACGGTATTACTGGCTTCAAACTTACAACAATTCTTCTGAGTGTTACTTGCGTTTCCATTCCTTTTTTGGCATTTAAAGACGATATGGAGTATCACTGTTGACTTTCTATGTTATACAGTAGTTTATCAAGAGTCAACAATGAAACTAAAATGCATTGGAGTATGTTTGGAAAGGCGCATGCAGCACGGAACACGCAAAAGAAATGCGGTAAGTCGAATATATTATATATATTTTCCAAATCAATAGCATGTGCTGTTCAAGGCTTGCAGGGAACCTGTGACACCTGTGCCAGCGCACACATTTACTTAGGATTTATCGACAGTTTCAAAACAGAGTACCTACGACTAGAGTCAAAAAGTCAACTTTTAAGCGCGTTTTGTCTCGTTCTCTAGTCGTCTTGGCAGATGGCCAACCGAGAAGAGGTCTGTCTGTTCATAGGCTTCAATAATTGACAGGTAGATCTCTATTAATACAAACAGAAAGCGTGGAAGAGAGGTGGATGCGAGGAAAAGCCGAAACCCTAAATCAAATAGCAGAGACAGATTTCAGCAATCTTGTGGAGGAAAGGACTGGAAAACAAATTGCAGGACTGCAGAAATGTTTCCTCGAGCCCTTGGGTTCTGTAAGCGTGTATTGCAAACACCGCTGAAACAAAATGTACAGAGCTGGAACAAGATGCAAGGTAGAGCAAAACCATAAGCTATATGGTGACGAATGCCCGATCACTAAGATTGCAGACCTAACCCGAAAAGTCTAACGATAGAGTTCTTAACGGCTAACTAAAATGTTTTAATTGTTTTTAACTGGAATGCTATATAAATCTGGAAGGCTTCATCATCACACGTCCGCTTCTTTCCTCATGGGTAGACTATCACTCTTTTCAGTGGGTGATCTGGTTTCAGGGGTGTCTGCGGTTAAGTGCGGTGGACTGATGAGAAGGAGAACCGTGATTGTTCTCCAACTGTTGTTCACAGGTTGGTTTACTTCAACCTGGGGTTTCAGTTGCACTCTGCTACGCCTCAGCTCTCAGCCATCAACTGTCTGTTTTTCTAATGTATGAAACTGACTGGCAGATTTCTTTTTTCACTTCTGCAAGAACCTAAGTCTTAATGGTTGGACTTCAGACACCTCCTGACCTGGTATTAGATTTTGGAGTTCACTGGGGACTCTCCATACTGCTCTTCCGGGACATCTTGTCGATGCTGCAGTTGATCCCAGTTACAGTCAATAGTTTGAGAGGGCTGGAGTCTTCCACTGTAAGGTAATTGTGTGGATCCTGTTCTGCAGCCTCTCATTTCTTCAAGAGCCTCATTACTGTCTGGACCATTCTCTTAAGAATCCGTTACTTTTTGGATGCAATGGAGAAAGGCCGGTAATGTGCTTTTCACCCCACTGCTATATTGAGGTCCGTTGTCTGTTACCGGGCGTTCTGGATTTGAGGTAATTGATCATAGCAGTGGACGTTGTCGAGTTCAACTCCTTCAAGACTGGATATTTGCTGTAGTAGTCATCAACGAAGATGTGTTGTTCGCCGTCGGTAGTCAAACAAATCATATTCGAGTTTCTGCCATGGAAAACTGGCCACGTGTTCTGGTTCTGCTAGATGTCCTGGTCAACCTTAGTGCACAACATCTTTTAATTAGGTGGACACTGGTAAACCATTTTCCTTTTTACACTAACGTAATATGCTTTTCCAGTTTGGCAGGGCTGGCCAGTAAAGTGCTTGTAATTTTATCAAAATCAACCGAAGGAATTTTTCCTGTTTTCCTTTGTTACGCTCCACGTGACTGACCTTGGAGAGGACGGCGGCCATCACATTGGTGTATCTCTGAATGTATTTGATGTCTACGCCATATTTTGCCATTCTCAGCAGAAGTCACTGCAGGCGTGGAAAAGCATTCGTTATGGAGTTCTTTTCACATGCTTTGTAGACGCTTATGGTCTGTTTCGCTGACAACCTTTTATCCAGGGTCCAGTAGTTGAACTTCTCCAGTGACCAGCAATCAGCAGGTAGCTCTGTCTCTGTGTTGTTGTATCGCGCCTCCGTCTCAGTCAACGACCGACCAACTTGCATAGCACACCTGCCTACCATCTTATATCAGCACTTAGGCGCCTGATTCCCATTTCAGACTTATATCTGATTAGATGGGATTCTCTTTCTCTAGGTTGTAGTGCGCCAAGACTGGTACTTCTAACTTTTAGGTGCCCTTGCTGCTACATAAATGGTACCTCTTTCTTCATGAGCTGTCTTACTGGTTCTGATGTCTTGGCTATGACAGGTGAGAATCTGTTCAGCTATTTGATCACACCCATGAAAGACTGCAACTCTGTTAGGCTCTTTGGGGAAGGCTTGTCACGGATTGCCTTAATTTTGTTTGCGTCGGGTTTGATCACCTGGGGAGTCCATTCCGAGGATACTTCGTTTACCTCGAGCTTAACTTTGCTCGGATTTAATCTCACAATGTTCACCCTTGTTGTGTCGCGGACGTTCAGTATGCGTTAATCATGTTTTGCGTTAATCATGTTTTGCATCACCCATGTGTTCTCTGCGATACCGAAGACGATGTCCATTTTTCTTTAAGTTAAGACCGAATGGAAGTTTTGTCCATCCGTATTTTCCCCAGAAAGTGTTAAAGAGCATAGTCCGCTTCTTTCCTCGCCTAGGTTAACTTGCTAAATACTACTACGTCCATCTTAGATACTAAACAGGAGTCGAGGAATTGACTTTCGTTATCACATAATTTATGGCTCTCACAGGGTAGGGGTTGCGCCTAGTGGCTTTTTCAGGTTTTAATGGTCTAGGCATAAGCGAACTGACCCATTAAATTTTATTGTAACAACAGTCGGGTTAATCCAGGGCACGTACTCATTCTGAAACTCATGCATAATGCCATGTTTCTTCAGCTGATCTATCTCTTCAATTCTTCAATGTAGGCTTCATGTACCTGTACTGCAACATGCCTCGGCGCAGGTTTCTGCTTCTAAGTCTATTTTAGAAAGCGCACTGACTCGCTTTCCATCTAGCCCTGGAGAACTCTAGTTACAGGATATAGAGCGGACATTTACGGACAGATGGTCTTGTTTCAAACACGTAATCACTTAACGGCTGAGTGGGCTCTTCCGGATATGCCAGTTATTGTGTTGCTTCTAGTACTGCTTTATAGAACTGCTTTCTATCGATTTGATAATGCACCTTAAATTTCCCCGCGTGCAATATTAAGCTTTCGTATAAGCTTCTCGTTGTCGTTATTTAGAATTCCTCAGAAGCCTACTAAGGACCCTACCGGGAGAAAGGGTTCTACTGGTAATGATTTACACGAGGAGATTTCGCGCGAAATGACGTACTTTTATCAGGCTTCAGGTATGTAAAAGGCCAGAGATTTCACAAATTGGGTATAAAAAAGTGCACCTTGTGGCGGTACCATTTAATTTCTTAAGTGCTAAATGAAAATGGCAAGAATATTCCTCCTTTTGGGAGATTTATTCATAATACGGGACAGACCTAAAAGCATATAATAAGGGTACCTTTTTTTCAATTAAAGGTACACGAAAGGGGTGCTTACCTTTTCTGTCGGAGCCTCCCCGTATAAAGCTTTGTAGAATTGGGCAAGTAAACGTTAAATTTTGGGCGAATCCAAGTACGGCAGTCACCGACAAATCAAAAAACACATAAAAATAGTCGGCATCAGGCCTCGTAGCTCAAACCAAAGTTTTAGGGACAGTCTAGTGATTTATGTCAAGGAAGGCAAACAACAACTTTAAGCTGCTTACGTTCAGCAGACCGGAGGTGGACCCATTTGTTCTTGTACGACACTTACCTCATTTTCCACCGTGTTAGAATTATTCTTACCTTTCTAAATGGTGTCTTCTCTCCCTAGTTGAGATGACACCATCTGCAAGACAAAAAGTATTATAATAATCGTAATTGTGAGCTTAGGGATTTCATAATTCCCTAAACTAGTCTCTGCAGAGCTAACCACTATCTTGGTGGAAACATAGTTCTAAAGCGAGACCCTTAACTTAACAATACATTTTACGAAAATATGTTTTCCTTCTTTTTTTAAAAAAAGAAAAATGGCACCTAGGCCTCTATATTATACTCTAGGCCTCTATACTATACCTAGCGCTTCTTTCAGAGCTCTACCATTGTGCTTCAGAGAGCAAAGCTTCTCCCTCATTTCATAGATCTTCTCTATGGGAATGGCTTTGTTCTTGTCCTGACACCCAGAAGCGATGTTCTTCACTATGACATCCTTCTTCATCTCATATGTCTGCTTGTCCCTCTTCATCTTTTGGATCTTCTTATCATCTCTAATCAACTTCTCCTTAGCCGTTTCCTCTTTGATCAACATATCAAGGTACTCGCTGAAGGAGTCGTTGTAGGCGATCATGGCATTCTCTTTCAGAAAGACTCCAAAGAAACTGGCACATTCAAAAATGAAGTTTTTTTCCTCTTCAAGCTCCTTGATGCTTTTCTCTAGCTCCGCAATGAACGATTCCTTCTGAGACTTCAGGTTGGCCTTCTTGATGATCTTATTTCTCGCTTCTTCGGACAGGAATTCCTTTTCTACTAAATCAGCGGTGTAGGTTATGTGCATGTGAACTCTGTAGTCGTGCCAGCATCGCTTACAATTTCCATTAGACATGGCGGCACAGCCACGCAGCTGCTCGTTGTTAGTAGTCTCCACTGGAACTCCTGAAAGGTTGCAGTGGTCATGGCAGACCTGTCGATAAATTGTATTTCTTTCCCTCGACTTTCCGATATTGACATACTTCTTGCATTCTTCGGCAGCACAAACAGTCTTGGGATAGTCCAGTTGCTTAATCTCCAGTTCAAAAGCATTGAACTTGAGCTCGGCCTGGAAGGACTTGATGTCAGCGTCAAAGACCTTGCACTGGTCTTTTACATCATTGATCTTCTTCAAGTTGATTTCAATCAGTTGAACAGCTTGACCCATTGGTTTGCTCATGGCAATAATGCAGTTCCTTGCTTCGTTCAGACTCAGGGTCTTCTTCGTGTCGTGGGGCTTCATTTTCTTAACAAGGTCGAAAAGTTTGCAAGTTGTGTCGCATGACTTGACCCAGCTCTTGGAGTAGAGATCAACGTCTTCTGATGTGAACTTGATTTCGCTCTTGTGGCAGGCAAGAAATCTGTCAATGAAATAATCAAAATGTTTAAAATTAGAATGGATCTTATATCCTGGCTGCCGATTTGAACCTTGAAGCTCTCGCTTATATATCCTACTTCTTCTAGTAAAGTTCGTAGTTCAAACATAATGTAATTAACTGTGACATTTACGCAGTGATAAAGCCTAAAACCATCGTGCAGCTAAAACATTAAGGTTGAGATAAAAGTTTTTTGGATGATCAACCATAAATTCATATCTTTCTCCGCAGTTTAAATATATGATCTTTCATATATTCATTTGCATCCTTCACATTGTACGGGTATATTAAGAACTCACAAAGTGACCAGCTCCCAGTGGCTTGATAGCTCAGTCGGTAGAGCACTGCACCGGTATCGCAGAGGTCATGGGTTCGAATCCCGTTCAGGCCTGAATTTTTTTCAGGCTTTAATTTCACAACTGCTTAAGTTGTGTGTGTAACTGCGATGATAAACCATAAATTCGCATCTTTCTCCGCAGTTCAAATATATGATCTTTCACATATTCATTTGCATAAAAGTTTTTTCTTGGGTAAGCTATCTAAATTTCAACAGAATAAGGAAAGGATTATATATTTCTACACAAAACTTTACAAAATCTTAAAATTTCGACTAAGCACCTGAAAGCTTCGTTGTCAAAGCAAAAGTAGTTGGACGGAGAGACATTGATTCCAATATTATATTTTTGGAGCAGCTCTTTGAGAACTGGTAGACTGTCTCCTGGTCTGTAGAAGGTTCCTCTAGAGTTAGTAAACGCAAAGATGATGTTAGACTCTAGGGACTTGTGGAGGTGAGTCAACAACTCTAACACACAAAATTTGAAGGCGACAGTCATCCTGGCGTTGTTTGGCTTGAGAAGCACAACCACGGCATTAATTTTTTCGTAGCAGGTAAGAAAGGCCAGGATGTTCTCGAAGTTCTCCTTGTCCTTCTCGATGCCCCTACAGTCCCCAATACCTGGGGTATCAATGAGGTGGAATCTTGTGGTGTTAGTCTCAAGCATATGTTCCTGTGGAAACTGGGTCGCAGACTGACCACTGCTGAGAACCTCATTTCCATCAGATCCGAATGCAATGTCCTTCTCCTCTCCTTCTTCGTTTGTGAAGATAAACCTGAAATAATGAAATTTATAGCTATGGAAAGTGTTTTTTTAAAAGGAATACTGAACTACTTACATACACTCCTTACATCAACAACAATACTTGCAAACTGCAAGCAGTAGTTTAAATTCAAGCTTAATTCAAACTAGCGAGCGACATAGTCATTATGATAATAATTTTATAGTTATCATCTAACGTGAATTGAAATGTCGGAAGCAAATTTTTAGCCATGCGAGGGCTCGGGCTTAACCTTTTAAGGCATTGCCAAAAGAAAGTTAAGGTTATACAATTAATGTATTTTTACAATCAAAAGTATTGTTTTCCTGTTCTGGGATCATGATAAAATATAAAAAGAACTGTTCGGGATCAACGTTTTTTTTCACAAATTTAAAACAATCAAAGCTATGCAAATATTTTTTTGTTTGTCGCAACCCGTATCAAATTGATACAGGGAAAGTTATTTTCATATGGATCACAAAAGGAAGACTTAATTGCGTTAAATTTAAATTTGCACACTGAATCACGAAAGCAAGGAAAATCAAACGATTTCTGGCACCGTAGTTATGCTAAGAACATCGTTACGTATTTATGAATTTTTGAATGGCACGAGGAAGGCGAAGTTGTGACGCTACAACCGATGTTTCAAGTTCTTATGCAAGAAAATGTAGGAAAATTGGAAGCTCACGTTAGACGAACAGGTCCGGCCCCTCAAGTCGAAAAGCAAAAATTGTAGTGTTTGATGTTCTTCTGGCAAACAACGCCTTAACGCAGTGTCAAAGCTATTACTTTCTTAGTGATTCCTTATATGCGATTCTTGGAATACACAGATCAATAGCTTTTAAATGTTATTTTATACATGAGTAAAGGAGTTCTGTTAATTCAACTGCAAAAAGCCTGGCAATTTAGGGCTCAAAGTGAAAGACATATACAGGACAGTACTAATCGAATTTCAGTGACCAAATAAATTGTAATTTTTTTTTTTTCCAAGCAGGCACAATAACGAATCCTACAATCTGATTGCTTCTTAGCGCGGTCCGCATTTTCCTATCTCTGACTACGGTCACAGTAACGCTTGCGTGAGTGTTTTTCCGTGAGTGTTTTTTTTTTCGTTTGAGAGCTTGGAAAAAAACTAAATAAGTTATTTACCGGCTTAGGGTCAGTCCGTATATAGAGAAAAACTGTGACCTCGGACTTGAAAATGCTGTCCTCGGCCTGCGGCCTCGGGCAGCATTTTCAAGATCTTGGTCACCGTTTTTCACTATACGGGCCCCCCAGCCGGCAAATAACATATATTTCTTTCTCAGGCCTTATTGTCAAATTGCTGACAAAAAAATCCACAAATGTAACGATGTTCTTCGGAAAACAAAGGTTGAAGGTTGAAGGTGGGAGGGGCGGGAAAAGGCCCTGGCATCGGCTGGTCACTTGTTTATCTTAAATATTCATGAAAATACTAATGTATGAATTCCTGCGGTTAATTCGGCATTTTGATTCGTTGATTGAATCTTCTTGAAACCTACATCTAATAAAATATTTTTCGGGAACTCGCTATTTTGGTTAGAAAGAACAACAAATACAGTGATTTACTGTCGTCTATGGAGACATCAACTCCCAGAAAGGTTCGTTCACGAAATTCAAACTGCCGGCTTTGCAGGCTTGCGGCGATGCATTTGAGAGCCGTCACTTACTTCCTGCTTTCGGTAGAGCGTGAAAAGCTGGCAGCGACAAAAATCGTGCCTCGAAGAATAGCGAAGCGCGCGAGTGACGTCACTAAAATCTAGACCCCCCGCAAGACTCAGACAAACATCAGCGTGTTCGATAAGAGGC
>OMLO01000762.1_pt1 | contig 22766 bp, 21 predicted proteins | sample 1674811 | NCBI WGS metagenome assembly OMLO01 (sample SAMN06265003, study PRJEB25207) | coral metagenome | isolation source: Coral host | place: Mexico:La Bocana,Puerto Morelos, Mexico | collected 2008-11-13 | reverse complement strand
GTCATGTTTTCATTTTCACATTCCAAGATATGTCAACTCTAACATCAATGGTGAAAAAAAAATTTGGACCACATGATTCCTCATCATGATTTCTTTTGAAGTGTTATTTTGCCAAGTGAAAATTTATTTGATGCAGCATGACTTCACCAAGATCCACTGAGTTCGACGCAAAGGGAAAATAAATGAATCTGATGCTCAGGTTGCAAACATGACATCATGTGTGAATCCGCTCATGAAAATTTGCGGCAAGCATTACTATCCTACAAAATCTGATGCACAGTTCTTTGCAACATGCAAACACCGAGTTCATCTGCTCACGAAATTGCAGCATCTCGGATTTTTGCAGGACACTGGCAAGAAGTTCGAATGCAACCTCTGCTAAGGATTCCTTTGTTAGATTTCAGCCTTGCCCCTTGCAACCTCCAATTGGGTCCCTTTTTCAAACCCCCAACGAGAATGCGATTTGGTTGGGGGTTTCGAAAGGTCTGAAAACCACCTTTTGAACGGGGTTCTTTTGGTTAAGGAGGCAGGTTGAAAACTAGCAGATTCCTTTGCAGACTGCGCGAACCCCTAGGAGATGTTCAAAGCAGCTCCCATGTTTGAGCTCTTGCATTGCTCACAGATCGGTGCTCCCAAAGTGGAAGAAATTTCGGCTGGAAGATAATTGAGGCTTCTGACACGTCCACATGCAAACTTCATCGAGTCAGCGATCAGATGTATTGTACCTGACAGCCGATGTTGCTCAAAACGTTCAGGACCCGTCAATCCGGTCGTTCGGCGTTCATCATCTGGCACAACTTGACCAATAGCAATTTCCAGATCTTCGTTGTCATCCACTTCAGAAGCTGAGTCTTCTGCTGCAACATTGATGGGACCTTCAATATGACGCTGATGAGCTTCTGACTCTTCTTCCATTTGTGCAATTGCAAGCGAAATCATCTTCGAAGCCTTCGCATCAGGAATAAAGTTGCCCTCTTTGATTCTCTTCAACAACGCAGCAATCCTAACCAGGATAGGGATAAAGTTCTGCCGCCCGTATGTCAAAGCAGATGTCGAGGGACGATCTAAGTGATGTCCCATCACCTGCCTCTCTGAAATCGAGAAGCTTCCTGCCTTCGCCATCCAAGATAGCAATGTTGTCTTACAAGAATGTGTTGTAGGCAACTTCGGATTGTCAAGCACATCAATGCCTTGCGATTCAAGACACATGTCCTAAACACACCAAAGGAAGCAAAGTCGTTTTCTTGTCAGCAGTCGTGGCTGTCTTGTGCCGTCGTGTACCACTGTGCAATACGAAGATATCACCACTGTCATCAAGTTCCATACGCTCTGCATATTGCGCATCTGTGAATCGACAACAATTCAAAGTGCAAAATAAAAAGAACCCTGACATCACTGCAAGAACCTCGGACTCGGGAAAAAGCACTGCATCCTCTAAGGCTGCAACTTCCTGTCTTGTCAGAGGTCTCGCTTGGTTCAGAGGCTTCTTCAAAATTAGCATAGAGTGCACGACACCTTTCACCCTGGGACTAAGCAGCGTTGATGCATCGAATGCCACAAACCCCACAAGATGCGATAGAAAATTCACAGATTCAATGAAGGCTTGTCCTGTGCTCGGCGCTGCATTGTTGTCCCTCAAATGGCATAAATAGTCATACACCCGTCGCTCACTAAGATGCAAAGACTGTGAATAATTGCCTTTCATCCATTCAAAATACTTCCAGAAAGATCGAGCCCTCTTGTATATAGTGGCTGGACTTTTCTTGGAAAACACATCAGCAAGCACCTGCCTAATGGAATCCTCACTAGACAATCCACTCGCCATCTCATGTATCGTCAGGCCCAACTGTGTTGCTGAAAGGTCAGATTCAATCATGATACGAATCATTCCCATCGCTCGCAGTCTGAGGTCGTCACTATCTCGAGGCCACTGCATAAGTTTCAACTTGCGTACATGTCCAGGCAACTTCGGAAGCAATGGCTTGTGGACAACCTGCTGAGATGACGAAGCAACGCCTAGTAAAAAAATCACGCTTACCCAACTGCATCGGCCTATCAGAAATTGTCTCAAGAATTTTGCGTCTCTTGGTTCCAAGCACTTCTCCCGCCAAACCAGTCTCCCAGGGAAGCAGGTGCATCTGTGGTTGAAGTCTGCTAGCGGTCCAAGAAACATTCGAGTCATGAAGAGACCATTTCAATTTTGATACAGCTTCTGCAGATTTACAAAAAGGTAAGTTCCAGGCTTCGAAACGATCGACGTCTGCTTCTGCAACCCTGCTAGTTGCCAGCACTCTCATGGCAAAAGGTCAGAGGCTGTTGGTTAAGGAAGAATCTGCAACAAGACTTGAAAACTTCAATTGTATGACTTGTTTCTGACATCTCGACATGGTTGCACTAATTTCCAAAACCGAACATAACCCCCATAGTGTTTTGCCTTTTGAGAATGACATCGATCACCCACCCACACCACCGCTATGAACCAGCGCATATACATATAAGATTTCATGGATGTTCTTCAAGATGAAATCACACTTCATATGTTGCACTGTTTACTGCACATGTAAACTCTTAACGATACTGAGGCACAAGAAACCAAAGCGACAAAAGAGTTGACAGTTTGCAACACAGCGTTGGTATACCAGAAGTTTCTCAACAATGTATATCGGAAGTTTCTCACGCAACACGCAGGCGCTATAAAATTTTCCTTAAGATAGGAATATCATCTACGATGAGTTCTTCCATCGGCGCAGAGAAGCCACCGATGACATAAAGTATCACATAACAATGAACAACACTGGCCATAAAGTCCTGTGAAACACGGGTCATAATGTACAAATGCCGGAAAGTTGGAGAGCGCAAGCAACTTAACCAATCCAGGTCTTGATGAAACCGCGTGAGACGTACAGGCAGAAACGAAAAGAGGCATGCAAAACTGACCTCAGAGTCCACTCAAATGTTCTTCTTCTCGATGTAGTGAAGCACCGCCAGACCACAAAGAAGAGAAAAAAGAGTGCGCCCCGAAGTGGAAGTTGGATGTCGAAAAGTCAGTGGCCCAGCCAGTGACTCCACCTGGAGGCTCCAACATTGCCTTTTGGACATCGTTTCTGGGAATGGCAACGTCACATTGCCTTTTGTAGAAATGTTGTGTTTTGTGTGATCAGTGTTGGTATCATAGACTTGCATCCTCATAGCAAAACTTGTCATGCGGATTTGACTGTGTTCAAAGGCAATTCCATGGCCATTCCCTCCCACCCACCTTTTTTTCAAGGGCAACTCATGAGTTTCAATGTGGACGTGCAGTAGGATGTGCAGCCAAGCTGACTTGCTGTGCGCGCAGAGATGGCGTACTGCCAGACTCCATGGTGCCAAGCAAGCAAAGCCAGATGCCATGAACTCCAGACAGCTGTGCGCAACAGAGATGGCATACGGCCAGACCCCATGGTACCCAAAAGCAAGCACAGCCATGAACTGCAGACAGCTGCGCGCAACAGTACAAATACTTTACGTAAGTTGATTTTTACTTAGGCCCCCACACACTATAGTTTAGATTTGTTTTGTTAGCAAACCTTTCCGGTATTGTGTATACGGGGTTGACTTCCAACACTTTCCTGTAAATTTCAATATACAAGTTTCCCACCGAAAAAATCCACAGCCTTATTGTTTGAGTATGGTGGTCTTTTTTTTGGAAACACTGCTGGTGATTTGCAAAGTAAAGAATATCCACACTGGAAGCAGGTTTTTTCACTTTGAAATGGATGACACAACTTTCATACCACCAATAGGCAATAGGCATTGGTTTTTTTTTAGCGGGAAGCTGGCAAGTCATGAGTTCGCCCGCGCCGCGGGCCACCAAATTTTCCAGCTGCGCGAGGGGTGTGCGGCTGCCCAATTTTTGGGCATAGTGGCGGTTTGAAAGTGACAACTTTTTTTTTGTTTGGCAAGTACGCGTCATCATTTTGACATGAACGCTCAGTTTTTGGCAATGGAAGGCGCCATCATTTTTCTTTCAGGGCCTACAAACATGGCCATGGTACGTCAATTAATCTTCCAAAAAGACACACCCAAAAGAAAAACAGTCCACAAAAGGGCACACCCAAAAGACAGATTGCGTTTGCATACAGTCTTGCTGTGACTTCAAAAAATGGGGTTCTGAAATTTCTGCCCAGTAGCCTTCCCTTGCCATGGTTTGACAGTGGCAAGTCTTGTGGTTTGGGTTTGCAACCCAGCTGTTTTGGATAGGTTTGGGCATGTGACCTTTTTCACCAACTTTGAGTTTACAACTCTGTAGAAATGGTGTGACATCTGTTGCATGCCCACTCCTTTCATATCCCTTGCAAAGCTTCACTCAGAAAAAAAACATGTTTGGAATGGTTAGTCAAATGATGGGTCTTCAAAGATTTTTGAATTTCACATCCAAGATATTCTTCCATACATTGTCAGTCTTTGATATCGTAATTTCATGCACCTCTCACCGGGCTCAGGCAATCTGCTGTTGGCCACGCCTTCCAACGCGCCGAGACGGTACGCACACCACCGCTGAAGTGGTGGGATTTGCTGATGGGGTGGAAGTGGTTCTCTATAGGTATTTGAATTTGTTCACGTTGCTCATCAAAACAAGACAATCATTCCCTTATAGACTTGCAGTCAACACATCAAAAAGCACAAATGTTTGAAGACAAATGTTTTTAGTGAATAGGGCGTGTACCGAGTCTGATATCAGCCCGCTCCGACACTCAGCACCATTTAGTGTTCACGGAGGTTCCCACAGCGATGCGTTTTTTGAACGAAGGTGTTGCAATGGTGCCTGATGAACTAGACATGGGTGATGTCGAGCTTCCTTTCATCCTGGGCGGATGGAGATCGACCCGTAGGATGCTTAGACCCATTTTGAAATTGATCATTGGGCATTGGATTCTTGGGGGTGTTCAAAAAAACACGTTCTAACTCCATCAAGGGATGATGAAAAAAACGGGGCGCTTGAAGGCTTCAAGATTTGAAAAGTTTTGTTACTAACATGTACTGTATTTTGTAAGTGGGATAATCCAATCTTGTTTTATTCCTTAGGCCCTGGTCGTGTCACCTGGACGGAGATGGATGTGGTCCCTTTGATTCTGATAAGTCCAAGTTTTCTACCTTTGGGTCTGAACTGCATTTTTTAAGCGTACCCAAACTGAGATGAAGGGAAACAACGTCCAAACAACATACCCAAAGTGAATACTACATATTTAAGAGGTTGTTTGGAAGTTGCTTCCCTTTTTAAATTCCCGTTGAAATCTTGAAACGCCTGAAGGCACATCAAGCGGCGCTTATGAAGTCATGCTTGCCACCAACTTTGATTTCCATGGTGGATGATGGTTCATGGCCCGGGGAGTCTCTAATTGTTATCGGAGATACCTGCACAAGACCTACAGCAGCTGAGCTAGCCCAGAATTACTGCTTTATCAAACCACTCGTCATGAAGAATCCATCCAAGGCAATGTATTGATGTTTCAAAAAAAATGTCTAAAAAGAATATATTTTTAATTTCTTGCTTTCATCCCCAACCTTCCACTAGGGCCTAGAGATGATTATAAGTAGCTATTCCGATATTCCTTTTTTTGAAGTACTGACTGACCGCTAGTAGTTGGAAGATGTTGGAAATTCAGGAATGCGCCCAAAAAAATAGTGCGATTAAGTGTTCAATGTTTTTTTCAAATCGCACATCAGGTGCCCAGCGGATACTTCTTGGCCGATTCTTTCCTCTACCTCGACTTGCTATTGAACAAAAAATTATTCAAACCTTCAAAGGGTAAGGACAAGGAAAAGAATCTTAGCCGATCAGATATGGCAGGATTGGAGGGCTCCAAAGCCAAGAAGATGTTGCAGAGTTTGAGATTCTTGTGGCGGTCTTCCAAAGAGGGGGGCCACGATCCCCGCATCGTTGATCTTAAGCAATATGTGCGAGCTAGCCCACGTAAGGTTCCCCACCATGCAGCACATTGATCGCACTTAGAATTTACACCTTGTTTGTTTTGGGGGATATGATTTCCAACCAAGTTCACAAGTTTGTGATTTAAGATCTTTGGCTTTTACAGCCCCAAAAATTATGTGATTTAAGATCTTTGGTTTTTACAGGCCCAAAAAGTATGTGATTTAAGATCTTTGGCTTTTACATCACCAAAAATTATGTGATTTAAGTTCTTTGGTCTTTACGGCCCCAAAAAATCTGCGATGTAAGATCTTTGGTCTTTACACCCCTGGAAAATTTATGATGATGTTGAATCTGATCGTCTTTACCTTCCCCAGGTTGATTCTGATGATGGCGGCGATGTGATTCCAGAACATGTGGACCCTGAGATTGCAGAGCCCGGCTCCGAGCCTCAGCAGGATCCTTCACCTTCACCAAATGCTGAAGAAGGCCCAAAATCTGTTTCCTGCGGTGGTGGTGGGAACAATGCTGCCATAAATGTTTTCAAGTTTTCCCTGCGGCCAATTTCCCAGTCTTACAAACAAAAAACAAGAAAACTCAAAAGCAAACGGACAAACATATATGAAACCTTTACTTTTCTTATCTCAATATGATCTCGGTATTAAACCATGTTTGGAAGTCCTATCATATGTCTACCAGCCACATGACGCCGCAGGATGATCATTATCAACTACCACTATACTCAACTTACTCAACCCACCCCATTGCGCGAGTGGCCCCTAACAGGAAGTGACAACGACGCTGAGGAGACCAACGAGGACATCCGCGAGGACACTCAGGAGACCAAGGAGGACACTCAGGAGACCAACGAGGACATGGAACAGACCAACGAGGACATGAAGGAGACCGAGGACAAGGTTGAGGAGGCAGTTTCCAGTGGCAATGAGGGTAGCGTGGAGGATGCCTTTACACCCCCTGAAACTTATGGTGATGAAATCGAAAGTGAACTCCCCAAAGACGAGCAGAGTGATGTTGATGTTGTCCCAACCGATTCTGAGTCAGACTCAGAATCTCATGATAGCAATATTAGCAAGAGAACCCTTGAACTTGGGGAAGTCTCTACGGGTTCAGAGTCTCCCGAAAGGGAACCCGATTCGCAAGTTTCTAGTGGATGGCTTGGCGCTGCCTATAACAGGGAGAGCAGGGCCCAAAAACGTAAGCTGGAACGGTTGGCGAACAACCAAAGGATTGCCAAGGATTGGAGGGTTTTGGGTTCACTGACTTTTTGACAAAGTTTTCATGAACAACTTCAGGATAACTCACAACAAGTCAAAGCATAGTGGGAGGTGTTTACCTTCCAAACGTTCAGATAGGGCTTTAGATACCATAGAGACAGCGGCCCCTGCGAGGATTTGCAGGCTGAGTTGACTGTGGCTTATCCGGAGTTGCTGCAGCATCGATTGTTTGACAAGTACTCTGACTACTGCGAAAGAGCCTTGGCAATGCATGGGCAGCATATTGCGGAGAAGTTGGTTACCAAGAGGCATTTCCTTTTGTGGGCTTCTCTTGAAGAGAAGACTGAGAAGAGTTTCAAGGAAACGTTGGGAAAACACACAAAACAACACAAGACATGTTTTCTTGAAAGGTTCCAAAGTTTCAACATAAATTATAGCTAGAAACATGTACATGTGAGACCGCACTCTCCCCAACCCAGCAGGAGTGTCAGATTGCAACGGATGCTTGGGCGAACCAGGGGGTAACGGCAACACTTTTATTTGGGGATGCATCGGCCAATCCACCCACTTAGAGATATGGCAAAAAAAAGGAATTTCAGTTACTTTCAGTCACGCCCCAAAATTCTATCATCTTAGGATCCTTTGCACCGAGCCCGCTCCCTCATGAGCATGCCGGTTGATCCAGTCCTTGCCGACAGTGCTGGGCGTGATGACGGTGGTTCTCTGCCTGCGTGCAAAAGGCCCAAGAGCGGACAACAGGTTGAGAAGGCTATCGTTGGCGAAGCAATGCGATGTGTACCACCCCAAACCGTCCTTTGGTTTGAGTTTTCTTTCTATATTTGTTTTCATGTAAATATATATATATATACACGTGTCTCCTTTAAAAGACATATCATAATATAGCTTAGTTATTTTTCTTTTTAAAGGACCAACATGTATATATTCATATATGTACATATAAATATGTATATGTGTATATTTGTTTGAGTGTAGAAGATGTGGGTAGTTTCCACAAAGGTGTGTATTCATAAAACATGAACAGTATTGGCAAAGATATCTATGTATACACACACATGTAGGATATATACAAATGTTTGCATTGCAGCTGGCTGGTATTTTCCAACACCTTTCCCGTTAGAATTTGGAGTTTACATACCTGGGCTTAGGATGAAGCTAGGCAAGTAACGGGGTTTGGTGTAAAAGCATACCTCGAGGTATCCAGGGCTGGAAATGGTGAAGAAGCAGTCGTCACTTCTATCTTCAAAGACTTTGACTTGAAGGCGCTTGGTGTTCCAGAGGAAGCTTGGCCCTTGGAAAATGGTTGCTACAAGGGATCAAAGTCCTACACGGTCAAGTCCCGCTCTGGTGCTGTACCTAAACCCTAGATTCTGTAAACTTTATAGTTCTTGGGGTTGGGTGTGATTCTCAAACTGTTTTTGTTCTCGATAGTAATCTACCAACCCTATAGCACCCACCAACTTGTTTTTTTCAGGATGATTCAAGTTTGTTTTCGGGTCCAAAGCTGAATTGTTGAGGTATTGGAGATCCTCTTATCTTCAAAGGCCTTTATTGTTAAGAAGGTTGGGCACATCTCTGGTAAAGCTCATGATGAACCTCAAGTACGCCAAATCACTTGGTCAAAGCATGGAGGGCCGGAAACTGCTTGGCTAACCGCTAAGAGAGCTTCCAATTTTATTTGAAGTCTCATGGTATAGACTTTCTTTTTGGAGTGGGAGTGGAAATGACATTCTCACTTCCCATATGTTTTGAGGGTTGCCCATAGGATGCCAGGGGCTAAGTCTCAAATTGGGTTAGGCTATGATCATTTGATTCTATGATCGTTGTTGCGCTGGGTGGAACCCGGTTGACATGTTGGATCGATGCAAAAAAAAATGGCCTGGTTGATCTCGAAACAGCACCATCCCACGTCCTTCAAGTCAGCACATTTCGCAGGAAATCCAAGAGTGTTTGAATGTTTGAACGTCTGTTATTTAATGACATTCGCAAACATGAATCCGTAAAGCACCATAAGAATGAGCTGTTATATATATGTGTATATATATATATGCACATATTTGATTTCATGTCGAACTCAACTTGAAGAACCAATCACGAAAACAAAAACCTGCCACGATTTTCCCCCGCAGGTGCATTAGAAGAAGCATCTCTTCATTGTCATTGTGGATGAGGCGCATGCAGGGTCTTCTCAGCGGAAAACTAGTCATCCGTATGTTTGATATCTTCTGAACGAACAGAACTGTTTTGATTGAGTGAAGATCCCAACTCTTCCCCCCCAAAAAAAACACTTTGTTCTCCTTGACCACAGGTGGTCCTTATTTTGTTTGAGTGAAGTTCCCACTATTTCCAAAAAAACAAACTGTTCATTGTTTGCTTCAAAACGGTTCCTTGCAGGCCTGGTGCGAGAAGCTTTGCCGATTGATTAGGCACCACTGTCCGCCTCGGGTTGACACTCCCGTCTGGTGGCATGATTTGCCAATCGGAGTCAATGCATGAAGGATCCATCTTTCAGAATATTCGGTTTCTCAATCACAAAACATTTTGTTACACAGATATTTCAAAAACCAATAGTTTCTTGATTCAGGATTCGTTTTGCATTTCCAAAAAGATGAGCGAGATTTTATGTGTTCCTTAATGTTGTGATATCCGCGGATGTTGAGATATACTTGGATTCACCTATAGCGCAGCTTTTGGTAACACAGCTTTGAAAGATTCGATTCACTGGGTCGCAGCAATGGGGAAAGGCATATTGAAGAGGGAGGTTAAGCGTAGGGTCAAGCGTGCTGACGGCCAACAGCCTTTTCAGCCTTCCCCATATTTGAAGCAACCCAGATCGATGAAAGACCGGCAACAAATGTGGGTCTTGTCTGGCCTTCGGCACTTGAAAGCACCAATTGTGGTTGGGTTGATTAGTAAGATTTTGGCTGGTTAGATTCGTTCGTATTTATAAGTTTTAGATTGTTTGCAGAAGTATTCCCTTCTTCCCTCACCAGACCGCAAATCCTGTATATAAGGTCCTTGCCACATTGGTGAGCATGGTCTTCAGCATTCCTCACCTGCAATGGGACAAGCCCATTGAACACTTCGAAAGTTTTGCTGGATGCATGGAAGTGGCGAAGCATGAATGGATGGACAGGGTCGCCAAAACATGTTCAAATTCTGTTCTTCAATGAAAAGGATCATTACTCAGTTGTTTGAAAATCCAGCAGCTAGGTGAATTTCAAGGTTGTTCAAATAGAGAACCTCAATGATTATATTTTGAAAAAAAAACATATGCATCACCAGGAAGGCCGCAGCGCCATTCCCTTCGACGTGAAGATCAATGACAAGACAATGGATCTACTTTCCCCGCTAGGATTTGCCAACGCTCTATATCACACGCTCAATCTCAAGCCTGGATCTGGGGCCCTTTCGGCCCCAGTATGTAGCACCTTTGTGATGGTGTAACTTGTTTTTATAACATGTTTTTCCAGCTTTCGTGAATCAACCCAATCAAAATAGATGTTTCAATAATAGTGATTGGGGCTTCCTGAACAAAACATTATCATGCAGAATGTTGGGGGTTCCTCAACAACGCCCAGGTCTATGGGCAGCACGATGAGGTCCAAGACAAATCCACTTGGCCGCAACGACAGCGAGGCCGTGGCAAACGGCAATTTGCTTGCCTCCAGGGCAATCATATTGATGCTGTTGGCCTCAGCAAAAGGGGTGTTTTGGTGCCTGGAACAGCCTAGCTCCAGCTGCATGGAATACCACCCAATATTCCAAGCCCTTCTTCGTTTGCTGACTGTTCGACGGGTTACATTTCGCATGAGTCAGTTCGGATCACCTACACCAAAGAGAACAATTTTGTACAGCAGTAGCTCGGAAACACAAATGATTAGGGATAGTGGTGTTCTACAAAGACTTTTCACATCAGTAAGGCTTTGTTATTGGAACTCCAAAGGGGAAATGGATCCTCAACAAAATAACCTCTTTTGATGATACCTCTTTTGATATGTTTCTTTTTTGATGATACCTCTTTTGATATGTCTCGATGTTTAGTAGATGTGATATTCTTCCCTTTGAACTCAGGCCATCGATGCATCAATGACATCATGCAGTACACCGTTGCTGAAAGATTGCGGCAACGGGACATGGTAGTTCATTATGTCAGTAAAGATGGAAAGAAGAGATTTCATGGTGGTTCGCAATTGAAGGCATCACAAAGTTATCCCGCCATGTTCATTGGTTTGCACCTAAGTACACCCTTTTCAAAGTTGTAAAATGACTGAATTTACCCATCAACAACTGATGTTTTTTTGGTGTTCCCCAAAATTTTTTGTGGGAAAGTACTTGTGTCTCACCCAAATTCCATCCATGATCCATACTCCATCCCAGGTTTGGGCGGGCTCTGTCAAAGGTCCGCACTTTGCACTCCAAACGCAATTATCGCTTAGCGATGGGATTCCTGCGTGATGCAAAGAAATCTAGCCATGAGTTTGATAGAAGAGCTAGAGTTAATAGCAGGTGGTCGAAACATGGCCAACTTTCATCTGTGATTGATTTTCTTTCAGAACGGTGAGTTTGTGCAAAGGTTTGGCACCCCTGGAATCCTTACCTATACCCACTTATAGAGTAACCCATCTACAAAATACGACTGCGATATGTTAGTCTAGGTAGAAGTAAATTCAGCCGTTGCTTCTTTACGTGGGTGCCATTTGACCGATGCCTTGGCTCATTGCGCCATTTAATTGGATGGCATGTTATTAGTCTGAGTGGTTTCTTAAGCACTTAGGAAATTTGCAAGCGGTTGGGAAACTCTGATTCCGCGTTGGGCTGGAAAAAATAACTGGATGACATGTTCTAGTGGAAATTGATCTACCCAAAGAATTGTTGGTGCTTCCTTTATACTTATGTTAGGTATGACCTCAGCCATGTATCTCCCCAAAAGAATTGTTGGATCTTCCACTGAATGCACCAAGATCCCACCGCTCTGGTCATGCATACACCTTCCACGGGTTTATTCCATCAGGTGATGGGGCGCCTCTTCTTGAAGCGAAAACTTCAAACTCTTGGCCTGACCGGCCCATTTGTGATGGGCAGGAGAAGGGAGAAGGTCATGGTGTGGGGAGGTTGTATCTACCCCATGTTTTTTCATGATTTTTTCAAAAAAAGAATGGTGCGCCTGGACGAGAGAATGGTGCGCAAAACCGAGAATTGATGCGCCTTGTAGATTCCCCAATTTTTGATTGATTTTTTAAAATCAAAATGAATGAATCAAAGTATTCTCACTGGGGTTGACATGGTGGGTGTACCCTTAATCTGAAACTTTCAAGAATCTGGGGTTTGATGTCGAAGATCTTTTTGGAAATTCCCATGAACCAAGAATATTCATTGAGGTTTGTGACATAAAAACATTGCTTTACTTTGATCACCCTGTATCCTTTAGCCATTTGCAGTTCTCTCTTGTGATAACCCTACCTGCGAAGATGGGGACACGGCCAGAGAAGATCAACGTTCCATTAAGAAGGATGAGTGAAAAGGGACCCGTAAGACCTTCAGCTCTAAGGAAACCTGGTGGTGGTTCATCATCATCATCATCATCATCATCATCAGCCAAAGGTGCCAAGGTGACATTTCAGGTTTCTAAGAAACATCTGAAAAGGGAAAACCCGCCACGAGCTTCTGTGGCTGTGGAAGTTTCGCAAAAGAAAAGAAAGCGTCAGGGAGATGGTGAAGTTCCTGAAGAAAAGAAGGCGAAGAAGGAGGATGCATCGAAGAAAGAGGATGAAAGCAAGAAGGAAAAGAAGGTGAAGAAGGAGAACGCGTCCAAGAAAGAGGATGAAAGCAAGAAGGAGAAGAAGGAGAATGTATCGAAGAAAGAGAAGAAGGAGAATGCGTCCAAGAAAGAGGATGAAAGCAAGAAGGAGAAGAAGGAGAATGCATCGAAGAAAGAGGATGATGAAAGCAAGAAGGAGAAGAAGGAGAATGCATCGAAGAAAGAGGATGCAAGCAAGAAGGAAAAGAAGGAGAATGCATCGAAGAAAGAGGATGCAAGCAAGAAGGAAAAGAAGGAGGATGCATCGAAGAAAGAAGATGAAAGCAAGAAGGAGAAGAAGGAGAATGCATCGAAGAAAGAGGATGCAAGCAAGAAGGAAAAGAAGGAGGACGCATCGAAGAAAGAAGATGAAAGCAAGAAGGAGAAGAAGGAGAAGAAGGAGAATGCATCGAAGAAAGAGGATGCAAGCAAGAAGGAGAAGCCATTGAAGTTTGTTCCATGCCAGGCTTCGCAAATAGCACCTATCTTCACGCCAACAAAGAAGGCAATGGCTGAAGAAAAGTTGATGAAGTTGGTGGCAAGCATGGCGGACACCTCAACCACTTGTGATTCTGACACGGAGTGTTTTGATCAGCTGGAGCAAGTGTCTTTCCATGGAGGAGATTCAGAAAGTGAGAAAGAATCTGAAGAGCAAGAAGGAGAAGAGGAGCAAGAAGAAACAGAGGATCAAGAAGGCGAAGAGGAGCAAGAAGAAACAGAGGATCAAGCAGGCGAAGAGGAGGAGCAAGGAGGAGACAGCAGCAGCGACGAAGATGATGGTTCCTCTGGTGATTCATCACCGTGTGATCTAGATCCTGATTCAGAGTCAGAAGAGGATGATGAAAGCGATGAAGAAAGTGAGGACAAAGAAGATGAGAATCACAAGAAACAGCAGGAGCAGGACGTGAATCTTCATCAACTAGTTCCAGTGGCTGAAGCGACCAGTGAGCAAACGGTGGCACTGAGAAACAGTGCCATGACTAAAGAGATGGGTCAGGGACAACGGGTATACTGGTAGGGAAGGGGTAAAAAGTAAAACTATGGATTGAATACCCTTAACCTATTACCTACCTAAGTGGATGAATGGTTTATCAAAAGAAGAATCCTCAGTGTTGGAAACGCTTTTTCGGATTTTACCATGTTTCAAATGTTTTCATTACACACGCTAGGAAAAACATGGAGTTGTCACCCTTCCAATCAAATACCTTTCAGTTTCATCTCGATGTTTTGATTTCTCCCCAGGCACAACGCACAAACGCGAGTGGGACCAGTTCATGAGGAAAATGCCATCGAAGGTGCCAGCGAATTTAAGCGACTTTTGTCGCAACAACAAGACCGAACTCTTCAACATGTGGCTAGATAGCAACAAATCCTGGGAGGAAGTCAAGCTGAAAGTATCCCGCAAAGTTGAGGGGACAAATTCCACCAAGAAGGGGTGGGAGGCAGTACAGGGCAAGGAACTTCGCAAAAGGTATGAAACTTATCGCTAGCCGCAAAGCCACTGGCATGTTCTATGAAGACGATGACTTTCCTGGTGATGACGATGCAACTTAGACTTAGCCTAATTGTTTTTTCAAGATGTGAATCTTTGGTTTGGATCGTTGGTTTTTTGTTTGACTGGGCTATCTTATGGAATCTCCCTCTATATAGTTCCTTCCTTCTACCCTCACCATATCTCAGGAGGCTTGGTTCTTCATGCGGTCTGGCCAAAAGTTCCAGCGAAAGGATGAAACCAAGGAAACTTTGGAGATGAATGCATCAGCTAGTGTGGAGGACCCGCTAATGCAATCCCTGCTTGATGAGGAATCAGGCATACTCCGAGCTGGCCTTCTTCCACAGCTTGATGCAGCAACCGCGAGTGGCTCCAAGGAACTCCTCAACAAGATCAGCCAGGAGGGGTGCTTTCAAAAATGGGCAACTTTGAAAGTTTCATATCAACTTCAAAAAGAATGCATTTGCTTCATTGTACTTCTTGTGTCAAGCAGAAATGATGGTACCCTAAAATAAAAACCCAACATTGCAACTATGACTATGAATATCCTTTTTTGTTAGGATCAGTTCAGCCCACTTCGTCTCACATTAATCCCCAGCGGTTGCGATCCGTGCAGGTGTCAGCCCCAAAGAAAAAGACTAAGAAGGAGAAAGATGAAGCCGCTGAAAATGTAGAACCAAAGAAGCCAAGTGATTTGGCAGAAGAGTTTATGCCTGAGATGCTTAGGTCAGCTGGCGTTGCTCGAAGCCATGCCATCAAACTCTGCAATGTCACCTATGGGAAAGACCTTGGGGAGAACCTCTTGAAATTTGCAGTGGGGATGGAAGAACTCTACAAACAAATGCAGAGTGCCCTGAATGGTGGCGATGCCTCAAAGCTGGTATCCCTTTACACCAAAGCAAAAGCAAAGGAAGATTCTGATGGAGCATCGGCCAAGGCGAATCTTTGGCTGGGGCCATGCAGTTTCTTCACTTTGTTTTGGGACAACTTAAAAAACTCCAACTGTATCTTCTTCAAGTTTTGCTTTCTTCCCCTGAATATCATTATAAGATATATGTATTGCATCTCCCCTTGTTGTCCTGCAGGCGGCAGCAGCGGCTCTTTTGCGAAAGCCTTCAAAGAAGAAGGAAGATGGAGAAAAGAAGGGAAAGAAGGTCAAAAAGACCAAATGAGAGCTGCAGTTTCTTCTCCAGACTTCATCTGGAGCAGTACTAGAGGTATGGACATATCTCTAATGGGGAATCGTAGACAGGTGCGAACATCTGCACTTTTGCGTTATCGGCCTTGCTAGAGACTGGTCAACGCCACTGCCAGTTGACATCTTCAGCATATTTGAAAAACCAAAAGGAACATATCTTAAACATATTGGAATCCATGTTTCATACATCACAACAACAAATGTGTATAGTAGGTATACTTGATCACATGTTTCAAGAAGATAAGTTTCTGGGGTGTCCAAGTCCGTGGGATAATACAAGTATAAAGAAATTTATCAAAATATAAATATATACATATACATATATATATATATATATATTTGTCTATTTATACATTTATATTCGTATTAGTTGTCTTACCCCGTGGACTTGGACACCCCAGAAAGGGCGAAAAGGTCATTTGGAAACCTTTGACACTTCTCAACTAGAGAAACCCATTCAATTCCAACAAGAGGTAGTGGCCCATTCATGGGGCATGTTTTTAGAAGTGTTGAATATATCCTCAGTTCAAATTGACAAATCTTGTTCCGGGGTGGCCAGTGATGATTGATCGCAGTCACAAGGCTATGTGCGCTTTCAAAGCTTACTTGATGATGCACCGTGACAAATAGAACCGCTGCATTTTCGTGTCTTGTGAAAACCACCAAACTTGAAATTGAAATCAAAACAAGTTTTAAAACCAGAACAGGTTGAGTGATAAAACTCGGAAAAAAACAGCAATTCCTTGGAACGTCATTTTCCAACCATGGTGACTGCAACGCATCGACCCATGACAGGTCCAACCTCTGGAGCATTTAGGCAGGTCAATACCTGGGGCATTCAGCGGTCCAGAGGGGTTGAAAACCAGTAGTGGAAAACAAAGCATTCTTCAATTTAGATTTCATGCGTTGGATCCATCAAGCTTAACAATTCCGAACAAAAATCATTCATAGAATCAAAAGACTTTGGATTCAAAGATGTCTCGATTTGGTAGTACTTTTCTGCAGTCTTGAGTCCTTCTTTCTTCTTTCTTTTTTAGACCTCCAAACAGTCACCCTTCAGATTTCAATTATTGAACGACAGATATTTCATTCTCCAACACTGCGGCAGGAAACGCCAACGTTTAGAAGATCTTGGCCCTTCTCACACAGTCGACAAGCTCACTGAATTGGTGGGAAGGGGCAAGCTGAGTGTAGCAGCTGCAACGGATCTTGCGCAAAGCATAGTTAGTGATCACCAAATGCCTCATCAAGCGATCCGGGCGTTTTCATCACTAGGATCTGAAGGACGACACCCACAAAATGCTGAGAGGGATCTTCACAGGTGGTTGAAAAATGTTTATGGTTGCCAACTTCAGCCTTACACTATGAAAGTTGGACTTCAACTTGATTGTACAAAGGTTCGGGAGGTTGCCATCAGAGTGCTAGCCCCCCATGAGATCTTGAATGCCCTTGCCAACATGCAATCCACCTTTGCGTTCAACTCCTTGCTTTTGGGAAATCTATCTGATCAGGATCGTATATCTTTCTGGAATCATGTAAGTGGTTTGGATCCATGGTCTAATCACGAAGTTCTGAGAGATGAATCTGTTCAGTATGATCGCCTTATTGGGATTACTATACATGGTGACGGCGCTGTGATGAAACGCGATGACGAGTGTTTTGTATGGAGTATCAGCTCTATCTTTGCTTCAGAAGGTCTGGTTAAAGATCCTTTGCTTATGAAATTTCCTGTTGCCATCATACCAGAACGGCACATGCTCAGCAAGGCTGTCACTTCTTCTTGAATTAGAATTGATAGATTTTGGCAAATTCCCCTTCTGTCTATATAAAGTGCCCAAAATCAGGAATTCAGAGTTTTAGTGATGTTTAGTGTTTTGGGTGGTGAATCAGCTTATGTTTCAGAACCCCAAGTTTGGGAAGGTACAACCCAACATGTTTTTAGAAAGTTTCAACGGATTTTCTCATCTCAAGATTTTCTTTTACCCAGCATTTGATTCTTCAGGTCCAGCAGGCGGTCAACAAAGAGATTGCTGAGTTCATCGCCTGGTCGCTCAGAATCTGCAGTGAGGGCATCATGCCTGCAACCGGGTACTACGGTGAGAAGTTCAGCAAAGGGACATATCGATACCAACTGGCAGGGACCACTTTTGCATTGGGCTTCAAGAGCCTCAGCTATAAACACTTCCGTTTTCTATTGGAAATATTTTGAAGTTAAAAAGAATCTGATCACTTTAAATACTGATCATCTCAGGGCATGCTACTTTGCAGCAAAAGCTGATTTGAAAGCAAGACATTATATGCACGAGTTCCGTCGCTACTTCAAATGTGCATCGTTCTTTGGCACCTAATCACAGCAAGTTTTTTGGGTTGAACCAATATGTTTTTGAACCCTCTGGTTGGGGAGACAAAGCAAACAGGCTTTTTTAAGACCTTCCCTTGAAAAACACTAAGGCTATGTGATACTTGTTTGGCATCCACCGGAAAGGGAACACCATCTGAAATGCACGGTCGAAATTATTCTACTCTAGCAGCTTGGAGGTTGACCCGCTTAACGCACGAAGGTTACATAGACCATGAATGTGGAAACCTTTCCCCTTATATGGCGGTTCAGGGATACCGACATGAAACTGTGGTGTATGACTGGCTGCACAACGTATATCTTGGAGTAGGTCGTGATTTATTCGCTTCTGGATTGAAGATGCTTATAATGAAAGGAGTATGGGAGCATGTTGGCAACGATTGGAACTCAGTCCTAGCTGCAGTTCATATGGAAATGCACAGGTCGTGTGCAAACGATGGGTTCCTCAATCTTTTCTTCATGTGTATATCTTTTTCATAGTAACCTTTTAGAATGGGTTCCTCAATCTTTTCTTCATGTAAATATCTTTTTCATAGTAACCTTTTAGATCGGTGGAATTGGAAAAATCCCCCTAAGCAAGTGGAAATCAAGACTCCCACCAAACCAAAGAAAATAACATTACCATGATGTTTTCTAAACCATCATAAACCTCCCCATTCCATTTTGTGCCTTCCCAGATCCCGGGATTTCATCCATGGCTCCAACGCAGCTAAGGCTATACTTGCCGTGCAAGCCGGTGTTGACCATGGCAAGTTTGGGGGACGATGACTATTCAGAATTGTCTTCACGGTACAAAGCTAGCCATGTGAGACTGATGTTGTATTGGTTGCAAAAAAAAACGCGATGCATAGCAGATGAAAGACCTGAAGATGAAACACTTCAAGTCCTGGCTGAGTGTGTTTACGGATTGCAACGGTCAACAGAAATTCAATCTATGGGTGGTCTCATCCTAACAAGTGATGAGGCTAATGAAGCATCCCGTTGCTTGTTTGTTTTCACAGGAGCTTTTTCCTGGTTGGCCCTCAAATGTTTAGATGAAAAATTGGCGATGTTTAGGTGTAGGCCGAAGTTGCATTATTTAATGCATACAGCTGAAGACCTCAAGTCATTGAAGCTGAATCAGCTGAAGCTTTTCTCCACTTTTACGGAGGAATCGTTTTTGGGGCGAATTAAAACAATAGCTACCCAAGTTCATGGTAGAACACTTACGCTTCGGGTGATGCAACGCTACATCCTGGTGCTAGCTGTGTCTTTCCATCACTTCAAAGGAAGGATGGCCATGGACTAAGCTATGATACGGTTTCATTGCAAAACAACTGCGGTGAGTGAAGGGCGGAAACGGCGACACATTTCACTGGTAACATCTTAGCCCACGGAATTTGTCGTGTTTAGGGGGATCATTTGAGTATATGATAGACCCTGCAAAGATCAGAGTATGCACCATTTTTCACACCCAAAGCACGCATGCACACAAATACGTGTAGTACATGTTTGCACATAATAAGGTCTTTGTACACTAATTTTCATATGGTGATACCCACGTCTCTTTGAAAAGGGTCATGTTTTGAAATTTTGTTACCCAATGTCCCCCAAACAAATGTAAAGGGTTTCCGGCCATAGTTTGACCGAAATATTGTTGCCACTGCTCCCACGGTGACTGAACTAAACTGCGGCTATACTTGTCAATGTGTGACTAATGCTCTTTGACTGAAGTACTGTTGTTACGCTTGTCAACGTGCATTGTGCCCAATGTGCTTTGACTGAACTACTGTGCACAGCATGGCTGCGCTCCTCAATGTGTGACCATTGTTTTTTGACTCAACTACTGTGGCTACTCTCGCCAATGTGCCTTGTGCCAATGTGCAGAACAGTGTAGCAACACTGCAGCATGTTGTGGTTCAAAAAGGGCCACACCCACCCACCCACCATGAGTTTCGGAAACGAACTTCAACATGTTTCATGTTGATGCTTCATCTTCCACTTATATAAGAGCAGCCTTGCATTAGTGGTTGTAGCCTTGATGGCTGCTTTAGGCCACCAACAACAAAGTTGATGGTGTCTTCCTTGTGTTCCTCTATAGCAACTTCTCTGCTTTTCAGCCAAACCTTGTTTTTTGTTTTGAAGCTTTCTTACATTGAAATATCCTTTGTGAAAGTTTTAAAGTTACCTTGACCGTATTTGTTATATTTCTTTTGATTCTTTTATTGTCGAACGTTTTGTTTTGTTCCGAAAACGTCAAACGCCTTTTGTCATGAAGAAACGATGTCGTTCACGGTTTAAAGGATTTTGCTTTAAATTCCAGTTTCTTGCTTATACCTTTGTATTTTCTTATTTTGCTCTCTTTCATATTTCAATTTTTCTTTTGCAAAGTTCATATGAACGTTTCGTTTTTTTTCCGAAAACGTCAAACGCCCTTTGTCATGAAGAAACGATGTCGTTCATGGTTTAAAGGATTTTTCTTTAAATTCCAGTTTCTTGCTTATAACTTTGTATTTTCTTATTTTGCTCTCTTTCATATTTTCATTTTTTCTTGCAAAGTTTATATGAACGTTTTGTTTTTTCCGAAAACGTCAAACGCCTTTTGTCATGAAGAAACGATGTCGTTCATGGTTTAAAGGATTTTTCTTTAAATTCCAGTTTCTTTTTGCTTTTGCCTTGTATCTTTTTTATTTTATATCTTTTTTATCTGTGACATTTTGATATTTCATATTTTTGTTTTTACTCCTATATTTGTCATGCATCATTAACATATAATTAAGAAGTTCTACATGTGCGACATGCGAAGCATCCGAGACAGTTATATAGAAACGACATCGTTTTAAGAAAACATCTTGTTTTGATGATAACAATGTCCTACAGGCAACGGTGGAGCCTCCAGGCAGGTCATCCTCGTAGGTCAAAAGTGTGGTAGCAAAGAAAAAACTCCTGTGCCGACAGCACCCGCCCAAGAAGACCTTGGGAGGATAGATCGCACAAAAGGGGTTAGGGGAAGGATATCAAGAGACCTCAAACGAAGGAGACCGGTCGCTCTTCGAAGAAGAGAGAAGGGCATCCTTGGCAGAGGTATCATGATATCCTTCGAAGAGCAGCAGCTGATCAAACACAGATGATAGCCAAAAATCCACTGATTAAAAGGCAATTACCAATCACCAAGCCAGTGACAAAATCAAGCGGAACAGATTCCTGCCTCACGTTTCCAGATATCATTATGCTTCGGCAACTCAACAAAACTCTCTTTTGTTGAAACGGTATGGTCCGAAAGAAACGTCTGAAAATAAAGGGAAGGTATTGTCCAATTGTTTTCTTGTTGGGAAGATTCAAAACCTCTTGGCATGAGTAACACATGAGTCGAATCTTGTCATGACATAAAAATCGCAATACTGATCGAAGAGTCGATTCTGTCCCTGCATTGGCGTCCGACAACAAGCTGAGCTTTGTTCGATACTCACAAAGAGGTTTAAATCATGACGCGATTGAGAAAGTCAGAGAAGCTTTCCTGAAACTTTCTTAAAGCGAGTAGCTCTCCGGAGAGAGTTGCATCGCTGCCTGCTTGTCTGACATGGTCGTTTCTAAATTTGCTAGAAGAGCTGGATTTGACTGCTAACCAGCTGGGCAACCATCAGCCCACTCTAGGCGTTTTCGGAGATGACGGGACTCGATGCTTCAAAATAGGAAGATTTTCAGTGGTTTTCTGGTAGGTGCTACAACAATAGCGCGCAAGTTGACATAATTTTTGTGTATATAGATGTAACTTATTGCTCCATCCAGCTTTATAGTCTTGCTATTGCGATCCTTCCCACTGTTAAAACTGATTAAAGGCGAGTTTGATTTTAATACCTGTGCTGGCCCCATCGCAAACTTGTTTCGAATTCTGCAGTCTGTTAATTGGCAATGGATTTCACCTTGGTCGTTGGTGGATTCTTCTAACAAGACGTGGCTCCTTCCTTTGCCTTTGTCTGACAAGCCGGGTTTTGCCCCTGCCATCCGGGAAGCTTTACGGCAACGTGAGATTGCCAGAGCTTCTGGTCCGCAAAGACTTGGAGTAAGACTACAACCCCGCGCAGACATACAAGGTGTTGAAACTGGGGTGAAGTTTGCAGAAACGTATGTATCTGTCGGATTATGACAAAGGTCTTCTTATTGCTATTGTCAGTGGTTCATTTTCTTACCATGGAGCGTGACTTCAGGCATAAGACCCGTGGTGTCACTTCACCTTTTTGCCCTTTTGGCGCATGTGCAAATCAACAGGTTCCCGAAACTCGTCGGCATCAGTGGTGGGAATGTCCAGCCTGGGAACATTTACGGCCACCATGGTTTCGCGCTCTTCGTCCTCAACTGGATGAGTTTCCACAGTGTTTTGTGCAATGTGCCATTGGTTGTAGCGGGTACAATGGGCCTGCTCTGGATTTGGTGCAAAAAGTATTTCTGGACATTCAGCTTGCTGTCAATAGGCATCAAAACAGTCTTGGCAGTGCAGGTCAGGAAGGCAATGGAGATGGGCCCCCTCAGGTCCCACCTCCTGCTCCTATTGTTCGAAGGCGTCTACGTGGCAAACAGTCTTTGGCTCAACAACCAGATGCACTTCCTTTGCAGCATCCTCCTGAATGCGTTACTATGGATGCAGATCGCCTATCATGCAGCCGGTGCGGCCGCAATGTGCAACGATATCACGCCACCTCGGTCAGACAATTTTGGGAAAGCAGATGCTACGCCAATCGTGGGAATGTTCATTTACGTGCGGTTGCACGTTCTGTTG
>OMLO01000761.1_pt1 | contig 22814 bp, 10 predicted proteins | sample 1674811 | NCBI WGS metagenome assembly OMLO01 (sample SAMN06265003, study PRJEB25207) | coral metagenome | isolation source: Coral host | place: Mexico:La Bocana,Puerto Morelos, Mexico | collected 2008-11-13 | reverse complement strand
CTTGCAAAGGATACGAAGACAATCGGATATACCTGGACATAGCTTAACAGGGAAAGCACACTAGACATCATTGTTGGCCCATACCTCAGAAGAGGCAAGGAGCACTAGGAGAGAAGACAGTCAAAAGAATTGAACAACAGATGTCGCCAATACTCCATACAATAGAGTGCAACTGGTACTTGGTCTAAAGCTGTTCTGAGAAAGCTCATCCCGATAAAGTGCAAATATAAAATTGCCAAACTTTATTGAGGGTTATCATGATAGTTTTCTTTCCTTTAATTGGAATTCACAGTAAAGAGTAGGTCTATAATATTGTGATGAATATTTGAAAGAAACCCACTACAAGATATTATATTTCTTATCACAGATAACATTCATTTCTTGATTTCTGGCCTTGTTCCAGTTATACATCTTGAGCACTAAGGTTTCCTTCTACTTGGTGGACTGTGGCAGGCCTGAAATGAAGCTATATTCAACAGACACACACCAATGTCATTGAGCCTTTTTAATGGCTTTATGTGCTACTTAGCACAGGAAGGAGTTTTTTAAATTAGTAATTTTTGGCAATCACTAATGGCTGGTAAATGTTAGACCAATGTTTTGGTATATCACTACCACCCTTGTTGCCGTCCTGATTGGAAACTTCAAACAAATTTTACGCTGATTTCCTACAGATTTCCCTGTAACATATATTGATATCTGTGGAAAACTGAAAGGTTCCGCAGAATGGTCCTATTGCGTGAAATACTGTGGCTTTCAGTATTTTCAGTAAGGTTATCAAAGGCTCTAAGTTACATAGTAATAGCCAGCCTACTCTGTAACTTATTAATGCTTCCTTGGAGAGGGGCACAGAGAAGTTCTTAAACGTTCGCCCAAAGAGCAATACCATTCAAGCTAAATATCAAGTACTTGTTTATAGACTAACCTTTATAAGAACAATAAGGCTCAAGCTCAAAACAAAACTGAGTTTAAACCAAAAGCAAATAACTTAAATCCTTCTTAGCTCGACACCTACCATTCTTGATCATCCACTCCACAGCTCTGCATTTTCCCAGCACTCCAGCCCAGTGTAGCAGAGGAAACCGATAGTTCTTGACAGGATCGGGAATCTCATCTTCTCGCTTCCAGCCTTTCTTCAGAAAAGACTTCACTGTGTCTTCGAACTCAGACATGTTCCCGCGCTTATCTCTCCAGTCCGAGCAACCTATAACGGCAAGGAGCAGATCATGATGCTTTGGACAGTTCTTCCTCGTGTCGCAGAACGGCGTGCACGTTTTCCGGGCCATCTTGTACAGCAAAGTTCAACTTTTGACACCACTAGAAATCGCTCTTCGTCGTGTTGTAGGAAATGCTGTCCACCATCGAACAAAGCCGTTGACTTTCGACGCGCTTGGTAACCGCGCCTGTACGCTAAACTTCTTCCTCAAAACTTTTTTCACTTTCCTTCGCTGAACGCCTATCAGCTTCAGCTAGCCAAGTTTTTCCTGTTCTCTGTTTCGCTACTATTTATTCGATTTCGCTTATTAGTCTACTGACAAAGGATTTTTTTTTTTGTTTCGCTGCTGGTTTCCGTAGTTCGATACAAAGACCCCTCGGGCAAATCCCCTGGCAACTACATATTTTCGCGCCAAAATAAAGACTGCGGGGGTGCTCGCCGGAAGCCTAAAAGCAAAAGCTCAAGCTGTGGACCTTTCGAGGCTGATCCCCTAGAGGGTACAACTAGCAACCCCGTCCTTAGCCTGTGAACTGTCGAGTTTTCTGTGCAATAGCAGGCTACCCCGTCCGTTTTATGTGGAGCCCCCCTCTGAGACAGCGGGCCACAAAAAACCGTGAACCCTTCACAAGCAGCTCACACATAAAGCGAAGGGGGCGCATTGATTTCAAAGGTTTTCTCCATTGGTATTTTTAATCATTTCATTGTTTTTGAAGGAATTTGAAGCCAGGGAGCAGGCCATTCCTAGGGATAGGACTAAAGATAGGAAACTGGCTCCTACTATGTGACTTTGAAAACCCCGGCCTGTTCAAAGTGATTATTGAGCTGCAAGTTTAAAATAAGCGCGTGTTTTTCATCATTTCATTGTTGCAGTCATGTTGAGAAATATTTAGGTATTTTTATTTGAAGGAAACTTAGTCAGAATTCTACCAATATTCAGCCAAGCCTAAAAGCGGGGGCCCTGGGCAAGGTTGTTCACCGCCCGAATAAGCTAGTCCGGGATAAGTGAAAAAGTGAGTTTTGAGTTTTGTAACTTTGCTGTGAGGTTTTCTGTATACTGTTTGGCCTTCTGTTTTGAGTTTGAATAATCTCAAAAAAGTTACGCAAAACAACAGCAGTGAAAAACGTTTGCATACACGAAAAATTTATACTTCAGTTAACTTTTAATCCTAGCTTGGGTTGGTGTTAACTGGCTTCTGAACAACGCAGCCCTGTTTTAATACCACATTAGTTAACCTGACATGAACCCATGATCCAATAAAAAACCAACACTTGATCAGGGGTCAACTTCAAAAAGCACATGACCTTGACGAGTCACATGATACTTGTCAGCAGATACCTTGTTTTGACAGGCATCAAATTAACATGGATGTCCAATATCGACCAATATCGAAAGAAGGATGCAAGAGCTGCATATCTCTATTAACCTAGTAGTTGAAGTATGGCCGACATCTTGGCCGACCTCTTGGCTGACAAGTGCTCACCAGCAATACCGCTAGACATGCATGTTAACCATGATGAGAAAATCAATTCATGGGTTTCCTTTCTCGCCTATATGAGCACTGGGCTCTACTTGGTCCACCTTACCTCTGCTTTAAAGATAGCTGGATTTCTGAGCTCCGGATTTATTTGAGATAATGGTAGATAAGGCCTAGCTCATCAACTATCACCCAACAAGTCAAAAGCTCATAAACTATTTTTTAAAAAGAGTTTGCACAATTTTAAATCCTATCTGCATTATTTGTGAAGGGAAAATTATTCTTCTAAATAGTAATGGCTCACTACTGAAATTGTTTGTAGGTTGTGGATTGCCTAGCTAAAAATTAACACTACTTGCCCTTGTTTTCTATGAGTGGTAGTCAATTGGGTTGCTGCCTGTTACCATTTCTGTGAGTAAAGTTTGAGAAAAACTCTGGGCTTCGAAGAAAATGCCCAAGGACAAATATCTCTTGAGCATATTTCTATCTGATCAGGAGTCAAATGGAGGCTGATGTCTTTACATGTGTTATCCTTCAAAATATTTTTTGCAACACGCACAATCTTTGGCAGAATATCACTCAAATATTCCCTAGTTTTTTTGGTGGGGTTTTAATCTAGTTAACTGATGTGTTTGGACTAATCAAGTGCGGTGAAAAATATTTGACAGATTATAAGTGATGAAATCATCTCATATCCATAAACCTGAGGCAGAAGTGGAATAATTGTTTCATTAAAACTGTCCGAAAATACAGAACTAAAAAATATATATAAATATTATCACCCCAAAAACTACACATACACTTACCATATTTGGTAATTAGTATGGCTCATTTGTCAAGATGGCAATATTGTCCAATATTCTGACAGAATTTATGCACAGCATTGTATTGCATTCTATTGTGCTCCTTCGTTCTCTATTGTATTGTATTGTTAATCTATTGTTAGTTGGATATAATACAATACATTGCCATGCATAAATTTGTTGGAGTATTGGACAGCCCTCCAAGATGGCTAAGCCAATGAAAACCTTTTAATAATTACTCTTAGATTCCTTTTTATGCAGGGATGGACTAAAAGAGTGATTGGGTAGCTAGTCAACACACTTTTGGAGAAATAACATAAAAAACTTAAAAAATTGGAATATTTTGGCAGACATAAAGGCAACTGCTCTGGACAGGTCCCTCTTTGTAATTTCTACTTTGTGGAACTGTTGTAACAGTTTATAATTGGGTTCCAACATTTTGGAGGCAAGCCTACAGATGATTTTGCAATATCTTAAGGTATCAGCCACCCTCTTAAAAATCCTAAATTTGCCCTTGTTATGACATTCATCATGGGGTAACTCAGGCTTGTAGCTATAGTCTACTTATCTTCAACTCCCATAAACAACCTGTAAACTCATTGACACAGATTAATGGCTGAAGGTTATTATAGGTGTGTTATCCAGCCAGAGTTTATATTTTCTTCAGTTAGTGCCCAGGGAAAGCATTTCAAATTTCTGATTTAAGCTACAGGAAGCCACACAATAAATGTTAAAACTTAAAGATAGCTGTGACCTTACGTCAAAATTTAAATGAAGAGTTAAGCAGACAAGGGGACAATTTCAAATGTACGAGTACTGACAGTTACTAAGCTTTCCAAAAGACAAACTTCAAATCCAGAAACTGGGGTGGAAAGCAACGGGGGGAGAGTTTGGATGGGGTATGAGACATAACATGCTGACTTAGCCTCAGAATGCCGAAATCTCATTTCCAGGGCCTTTGAAACATTTACTGGGGAAGGAAGACTCCGGGGAGACCCCACAGGTGGTCCTTACCTCAAACTCTCTTCTTTAAAATTCTGTATCCACCCCAGAATAAAATATAGCAGAATTCACATAAAACATTGTTTTCAGTAGCTATATACAGAACAAGACAATGTTAAACTGACTTTGTCATTATTTTTTATTCCCAACTTAACAAAAATATAGTGATTGAAATATGTAAAGTGGCTCAAAATGAAAACCATGGCTTTCAATTCTGCGCACAAGAGACAATATTGTGTGATCATTTTCAGCCACTGTTGATTGGTGTACAAAATATAGACTTAAGATAAGACTTAAGACTTAAGAATTAAGATAAAGATTGTGACACAATTTGCCTAATTACATGTATGTGTGAATCATTGATATACATGTCTCAAAAGTGGAAAAATACTATAATCTTTTTTGCGAAACCTTCCGATGAAAAGCAAAACCCAGATCCTGACAAAAGAGTGGAGGTCCCTTATTTTTATTACCAGTAACTGAGCACTGTTTCCTTTATGTCTCAACATGATGTAAAAATAGTCTCTGCACTACAGAGTAGTCTCCAAAACACTATTGGCTAAATTACATGCTATAATCCGTCAGCCTTAATTTTCGGCCCAACTTGTATAGAAAATGTGTATAAAAAGGGTACAGAGGAAACGTTTATGTGACAAGTCAGTTTCACTCAGCTTGCACATGCATGGCTGCCACGGATTTGCCAAAAACATTGCTGGATATGGAAACAGTTTTCCCAAGCTGGTCCAAAAGGTAATCAAAACCTTTCTACTCAGGGACTTGCACATATTTGCCATAGTTTGTTTCCTACAATAATTTACTAATAAATACTTGCCAAACCTTATTTTAAGGGCTGATACTGGGTTATGGCTTACAAAACCTACAGTACTTCATGGATACTATATTTAAACAGAGACCTTGTTATTATGGCAACAGAAGGACTTTTGTTTAAATTGCTATACTTTCTCTTAGATTAAGATGCTAATGAAAACACAAACCTTGTCGATATAGACACTTTCTTTCCCTTATATGAAGTCTCTATAAACAGGGCTCAAATATAAATAATTTTGATCTGTGAGCAACAAACATTTCTATATTTGTAGTAAATTCGGCCTTTCTGAGTGACCACTTCCCCAAAGTAGACCAAATTTACCCAATCCAGAGGAATACTAACTTCTAAGAAAATAATTTTTAAGAGAGTATTTACTAGTTGTTCTTGCTACTGTCATGGTTATATAACAGTGGTTGTAGGACAGGTACAAAAGTCGGACCAGATCAACTCACATCGCTCACCTCGGATCGAACAAAAAACGTTTTTTTTAAGCCAAAACTATTCGATGTTTGCTGTGATTTCACAAAGGTTAGCTTGGAGATTAGGGCTAGGGTGATTTCTCGAGGTCTATAATTTTTTTTTATATTGATCCAGTCTGACTTTTGTACCTGCCTGTGGTTGTATCATGCTATAATTACAGTTAATATTTTTCTGAGCCTAGCAAATACAGTAACTAGAAAATATGTTGAGTGTACCACAAATAAATGGCACACAATTAAAAACATGTATCAGTTTATAACTTTGCAACTGAAATGTGTGATAATACCCTGGCAAATTATAACAGCATGCAAGTATGCATTGTTATTGTATGCCTCTGTCTTCTACTACAGTACAGTGACTTTGTTAGCTATTTTACAACATATCTCAATGTAGTGTACAAGAGATAAGCCACTGGGTTATGTTACAATTCTTACTAGACTGTAAAAGGGCCTGTATACACTAGGCAAATTTTTGTTCATTTTGTGAAGCATTCTGTGATCTCTTCCATGAGTGTGCACAGTGATTTTTATCGGGGGGGGGGGGGGGGGGACCCCTTGGAATTTTTGGGGGGGATGTGCCGTCCACATATCTCCAAATCCAGACCCAATTTCAGACAAAAAAAATGCCATTTCCCACACCCGTTTTCAGACCTGGCCTCAAAAATCCATGCCAGTTTTCAGACCTGACCTTGTACGTGATTAAGCATAGCATATGCATCATTGCTGAATGAAAGGCAATGTAACAAATATGAATAGGTAAAATTTAGCTGAAATGATATATTTTATCTATTTCTCATTCTCTCTCACCAGTTACTCACCCCAGTTGCTGGGAAGGAAAATAGGTTTATAAGTTTTCATGAACGTTCCCCCGATAACTTTCAGACCAAAATGTTCAAAATCTATACCGTTTTCAGACCAAAACGACTCAAAAACCATACCCTTTGGGGCAGCACATACCTATATACCTGATATAGGGGAGAACCCCTCCAGATTTTTATTCTACTGAAATTTGTCAACCCTTAATTACCTTGAAAGGCATCAGCATCCTGCTTCAGAGCTGGACAAGTTCTTGCCAGGTGGGAAAACAGACGTATTTTTCAATTTTTGTGTCATCATCTGAATTTTGATCTCTCTTTGATTGTTGACCTTGCCATGTGATTGACACTTTGTTTTTGAGTGCGCTCACCATTAACCTGAACCTAAGACAACTTTTGTTGAGATTTTTCCTAGGTTCAAAGAAACTTTGTCAGCCTAGTGCATACAGGCTCAAATTGTGAGGTGCAGATTTAAAACTATGTCACCTTTACAGTGCAGGCAAGTAAGTATGACGCTTTATTGTTAATTGTCATGCCACCACTCCATCACAATTATATGTACACCAAAAATTCAAAGAAATGACAGCACTGGAGTTTTAAACAATGCAAGAGAAGTTCATAGAGAAGCATCAAACAACCAAGTGCTTCTCACATTTATCAAGTGTTCTTAAAAAGTGCTTAACTCAACAAAAGGAACAATTTTAGTGCTTCCTTTTCACCATGTCCAAGAAGTTGTTCATGCTTAAACTTGTAATGTAGGATGCATGCATTATAATTCATTATTATATGGCTTGTGTTTGTAGATGATATAACGCATGCTCTGATTGGCTACCGGTAATTGTCACTGAATTGTAGGGCATTATTCTTCTGTAATGCCCACATGCCAATTACGGGCTTGTATGCACACTGCCGGATGTAAAGTGATCACTTCCGCTGCGCTAGCTTAGGCTTTTTTGCATTATTTTGTTTTTGTGCCATATAATAAACAACTTAATAACCTCGACCGTTCGGTAGTTACAGGAAAATATAAAACTCCCCCCTACCGTATTGACCTTGCTATCACTTGGTCAATACAGCAGGACCTCAGTTTGAGATTTTCCCATAACGACGTCACTCTCAATTATTAAGTAGTTAATATTTAGCACATGCATGGTACGCACATACTTTCTGGCTTTTTAAAGACCTCAGACTGACCAACTGTGGCCAACACAGTTACTTGTATGAACACTTTACACAGACAGTTCCTGGTCATCAATGTAGTTGATGATAATAGCTCTGCACAATGACGTAGTCGTCAGAGGCAGTTGCTTTTGTTTCTTGCTTTTCATGTCTAGCTGATTTTCATGTACTCTCCTAAGTTTAACTCTTGGGATAATTTTACTAAAACTACAGGTAGTCACCTCGTCTTTAGCATTTGTTAGTTGCCAACAAAATTCTGAAAGCAGAATTTGGCTCAAATAGGTAATGTCTATCTGAACACACCACCACTGTGCTATTAAGCTATGAAGACTGGATATAGTGCTGGTGGTGGTGACAGTTTCTGTTGCATCACCACACTCAAAGCAACATAACCCTTTGGATTTCCAGTGTCCCAGACGACTAAATCTTTCTCTCCACGAGCTTAAAAGTAGTTGGATGTTTCACAGGAGCCATTGCTTCCTCACTTGATGTTTTGGTGTTTATACTCAAATGATGTTTCCTCTTCACTATCATCTGATGACAGTTGCAGCGATGATTTTCTGCCTCCATTGTATCTTGAGTTCAGAGTAGGGGCTGCACCTCCTCCAGCTCTTAATCTGACAAATAACCGAAAAAAACCATACCATTATTATTCTCATCGAACAAACGCCAGAAAATGTTTACTATGGGTTGTGCGGGTGCCACTATAAACCAATATATTGACTGACACTGGGGCAATGTCAATGTCAACCGACTGTTGGGCTTGTTTTGGCTGATTGTGTATCACAGCTGATGCATTGGCTGACAGTTGCTTGAGTGTTGGTTGAATGTCGGATGAGTGTTGGTTGGGTATCAGTCAAGTATCAGTCCATACGTTGGGCAATATGTGTCAGTAACAGCCAACATATCAACCAATATGTGACAGATACTCAATCAACATCAACCAACACTCTACAATATTCAACCAACATGTGACCAACTGTCTGCCAATATAATGGTTGTGTATCAACTGAGTATTGACTAATACTTGGCCAACAATATCACGTGTCAGTCTATAAATTGATCCAGTGTCGGCTGATGCTACCTACAGGAAGAATGATCTCAATCATCTGACACATTTTTCATTTTATGCAAGCTCAAGGACTGCAAAGCCTTGCCCCAAATAATTCTGGGAACAGTAGTCCTCTGAAAGAAGTGTACCATAGCTAGGTTGCACAGTGTTTCTAGATTTAAAAAGTGTTCATAGTACAGGATAAACCGTTCTGAATTGCCGTTTTACAAAAAATGAGAGGAAGTGCTTTCCTTCTACAGCACAGGAACATGCCCATAAACAGGCAAATATGACTTTGGGTACACTAGCACCTGAAAACAAATAACTGCCCCTCAATCTCCTGTGAACAAGTGACAAAAGCCAGGATATCAGGGATCTTGTCTGCTAAAAGGAAGTGTCTTAAGTAAGCCTCTAATGGGGTGTTTATACACATATGTCCGTCTTAATGACCCATTTTTACCTACCTTGAATTTAAGTGTTCTATTTGAACTTTGTAGCTATCTGCACGTTCAGTTTGCTCATCCAGATTGCGCTGTAGTTTTCGCAAGTGGCTTGTTTGTGAGTCCAGCTGGAATGGTAAAAATAAATCATTCAGTTAACGATATTGAACTAACGAACTTAGGACATCTTTCATCATACGTTGCTTTGCACAATGCTAATCTTAAGGAAAACTAGACTTCACGACAAGTCATGCTCAGGACGTGGAATGGCTGATTGCTAGTATGTTTCGCATAGAGATTGAGAAGTGTAACCTCACTTGCACATTGCAGAAGAAACATTTAATTACTTCACTTATGTCACACAACTCATTAATTCTTTGTGCATTTCATCTGAAACTAAACTTAAGGGTGCAGCATGCAAAGTAAGAAAGAGAAACTGAGGGCTAAAAAAGTGCAGTCTGACATCTTCAACACATGACATTCTTTCATTTGTACACTTAGTTGTCGATGCTACCATCCATTCCATTTCAAACTTTCAAAGAAGATTTGCTGCTTGTCCATTTTAGACATACCTCATCTTCAGATTTAGATAAATCGACTTTCAACTCCTCCACTCTTGTTCGTAGTTTTCTAACTTCATTTTCATGCTGCTCAACTCTCTTTTTGGAGTGGCTAAGTTCTTCAGCCTTGCAAAAAAAAAAAACAAAAGTCATTTCAAGGGAGACTCTTGGAATGCAATGGGGGTTTACATTAGAAAGACACTCATACAAACTGCGGAGATTTCTCTTAAAAATGCAACATTATGTAAGCTTAAAAGTAAGAAGAGGTAGTCATCATTGTGGAATGTAATAAACCAAGGATCGGATGTTTGTAAAACTAATAGTTCAAACCAATTACTCAGCCTTCAGACCTTTTCTGCAGCAGCCTAATGGTTACTGTGTTGGTCATGGACCACTCAGTCGTTCAACAGGTTTGAGTGGTCCGGTTTCACGGCATTGTGTTCTTGGCCAGAGGATCTCTCTTTAACCAGGCGTATAAAAGGGTACAAGCAAATAAAATGCTTAGGGTAACTCTGCAATGGACTTGCACCCCATCCAAATAGTTGTTAAAACTCCTAGCCGGAAACTGGGATATGCTCCAGCAGTATTGAATACTTGCCCAGACATTCATGAACTTTACCTTTTCTTACCTATCTTTTTTCCCATCTCATGTTTTGAAATGCAATTTGTACAGTGTACTTGAATAATATTTTAACTTCATGTACTTTTTATATTGCTGTATACCAGTCCTTTGATGTTTGGTCATTGGTGGGGAAGACAGGGTCAACTCAACTAACTCATAACCTCCATCCATTAAGAGTCAAAATAATCTCTAGACTATTTGTATAATACCTTCTCCTGAAGCTGCTTTCTCACTTTGTTATAGGCATACTTCAGTTCTTGCTGCTCCTGTGAAAGATGAATGCCATGAGTTATAAAACAGTGCTCATTAAATTTTTGTTCAAAATTTATATAATGCTATCTTCCAGATAAATTGTGTGGATCCATAAAATATGCATTCCACCCCCATGGAAGGGATTTTTTCCAAGGCCCCCATCCCTTTGGAAATTCCAATTAATTTAAATTTCTTTCAATTTTTTGGTCTTAGAGAATTTCCCCCTTTTCCAGGATGTTCCAGGGTGTTGAGGGCTGGGCTCGTGGTGGGTTGCAGGTAGGGCAGGCAGATGAGGCTTGTCTAATATGCTTGTCGGCATATTGCTGCGGTACTGATAATTAATAAATGAATGCTATTTTTAAGGATTACATCAATTGAAACTTGTGACTTTCTCCTCTACCTATGTACTGACTGAGTCTCTGACTTACCCTGTTCTTTTCATCAAGTTGTGTCTGTAACTGTTTGACATCTGCACTTAATAAACCCTTAGATGATTTGCTTGAGTCACTCAACTGAGATGACAGGTCCTACCAAACAAAAAAGACAACTAAATTAAAGCAAAGGTACACAAACATGAAATGTTAGATAAAGCATTAGGCTTCAGGATTGTTTACCTTGATAGTACACATCTTTGCAATACGGCATTTAACCTTTTTTAGAGCAGTATTTTGACTTTGTGTGCTCTTAAAAGGGATTGTGTTGATAAGAAAGGTTATGCAGTAGTCAGGTAAGTTTTGGCTTCCCCGTCCAGGGGCAGTGACAGCAATGGCGACAGTGACAGCAACAGTGGCAATAACAGGGGCAAGTGCAGGGACAGGGGCAGGGATAGGCGCAGGGGCAGGAGCAGGGCCAGTGGCGGATGCATGGACAGGGGCATAGGCAGGGACAGGAGCAGTGACAGTGGCAGGGGAAGTGACAGGGACAGGGACAGGGATAGGTACAGGGGCGGGGTCAGGGACAAGGATGGGGACAGGGACAGGGCAATATTGTCCAATATTCCGACAAATTTATGCATGGCATTGTACTGCATTCTATTGTGCTGCTTCATTTTCTATTGTATTGTATTGTTAATCTATTGTTAGGTGGATATAATACAATACAATGCCATGCATAAATTTGTCGGAGTATTGGACAACCCTCGGACAGGGACAGTGGCAGGGGCAGGTATAGGAACAGCAGCAGGGGTAGTGGGAGCCAACCCAGGATATACCGGTACTGCATTGTGTCATCACTAATAGAATTTTGGGGGTCAACTTGCAGGTATCTTTTACATGGAAATCTGACCATGAAAAGGAAGATGTCTTTTTTGTTAGTCTACTGACTAAATGCAAAGCCTCTAAAAAGTGTCAAATAGTTACTGTAGAACTACTTCACGTATAGCCCTTCATCAGTAGGTGGAAACACTCAATCACAGTACCTCAATCTGCAGTCTTAATTTCTTGTTCTCTCTTTCTAAGGCCAACTTGTCACTTTCTAGCTTATCACGTTTACTCCACTCCAGTGTGTTCTCAGCTTGCAATCTTTCAATCTTTAAAATCAAAGGACGCAGAAAGATGAGATTAGTAAATATATTCATTTTCACAAATTAACACAAATTAATTAACATATCACTTAATAACTGTAACTTGAAAGCTTACATACCCCAAGGGCCTGTACTCAAGGCTAAAAATTATGGGGGCTGCAAAGGACCATTTTGGGCTACCGGTATATTAAAATTGACATTTTCAACATTTTGTAACATTTTTCCTGAAAATGGCCAGAATTCTATACTTGAGGAACATGTCATAATCTTGGGAAAATATCAAGACAATGTAGTTCTGAAGACATTAAGAGTAATTTTTCACTGGCTGGGTGATACGAAATACCGGTACATGCAAAATCAGGCCTTCTGATAGGGTGCGATAAAAAATTGCAACTTATGCGAAATTTTCAGGGCAGATTATGCGATTAGAAAGGCCCATTATGCGATAAATAATGTAAATTGTGCGATTTTTTTCTGAGCAATTTTAAGCCTGTTTTATACGGTTTTAGGATAAGAAAAACACTTTTTTGCTGTCCTAAAGATACTTTGAACACAAGGGAACGTGTGTATCGGTGCGCCACATTAAAAATTGAAAGGACATAGTAACATGCCCAGTTGACTGTACAAGTTGACTACAGGAAATTTTGTCACGAACAAAACTTTATTCACCACATTTCATAAGTCTCACTGGTTAAAAGTTTTCAAGACGCTTGTGTAACGCTGAGTCAAGGTGCTTGTCAACCACGGACTTCCGAAGATGGTCAATTACAATATCGCACAACAAGCAAAACAACAGTCCATCGTCCACGTGGAACGTACCTGTCACATACTTTCTTGTTCCATTGTGAGCTGTCAGATTAGGCGAAAAGGTGGGAACTTGGTTTCTTGGTCGAAGAAACAGCGGGCGTTTTCACAAGGTTTTTATCGGTAGCGCTTTCAGTAAGTTTTAATTGGTTTTCAAGGAAAAAAACTACATTTTGCCAAAAAGCTTCCAACTTTGCTTAATTTTCTTCCAACAAATTTCAGCCATTCAGATTGGCTTATCTGAACAAAGAGCATCTTTATGTTACACCAATAGGCGACTCTTTAAAAATGAGACTCGTACCAGGCCCCCAACATGCTTGTAATTTTTACTACCGTGTACAATATCGACTATTTTTCATTAGCATATTATCAGTTTTAACAACCCTCTTTTTTGCACTACTTTGTAATTTGTTGCCTTTTTTAAGATGTTTGTATCAACAAAAAAAAAACGCCTTTAACTTCGAATGTGTACGAAATCGAAGGTGACAAAGGTCTTTTAGCCTTTTGCCGAAGTAAATCTTAAAAATGGCGTATTTATACAGGAATTCCTAAGAAAATTGTTGCTTTATGTTTTATTTTATGAATATTGTGCGTTCTTTTATGAATTATGCGATTTTTCGTGAATTGTGCAATCGGATGCGATTTGAGTTGGATTGTGCAAAATCGCACCATCACGTAATACCAGAAGGCCTGCAAAATGTTTTACTCACACACCACAGGGCCAAGGTATAGGTCATGTGACCTGTGGGGTGGGCAGTAATTTCTTTTGCATCCGCCATTGCCGACTTTTCTCACTCATCAGGAATTTTTATACAATGCCAGAGTAACATACAAGCCTTAACCTTTTTTTCCTTTTTTCTAGTCTTTGGCATAATGCTATTTGTATTAGTTTAGATTTTCCAATACAGGTCCTACGGTGACATTCAGCTTGACATGGCTACCAGAGTGGAGTGTAATAAGAAGCCTTTCCATCACTGCCTAGGTAATCTAACACATGGAACAAAGTTTATATGAATTGATGACCATTCCTGTTGCGGCATGCTCACAGGTATTTGACTTTGAGAAAGAACCTACTGTATACGTCAATTTTTATCACTCACCTCCCCTCTTAGTTCATTAATTTTGCGAGCATTTGAAGAACTGTTTGTTGAATTATAAGCATCTTCTAAGTCTGCATTAAGTTCTCCAACTTCTTTTTCATGTCTGCTTCTGAGCCTTGAAAGCTACAAATTTAGTAATTAAGGTTACTTTGATTTTACCTTCACTATACAACCAAACACACTCAAAGGCTATGAAACATGGATACATTAGTCAGCCAGGCCCAAAATATGTTTTATTATAGATAAAAGATACATCAAATAACATCCAACATGCACCAAAGCCAGACACCTACACTCCAAAAACCTCTTATTAGGACAAGTAGGGACCGTATACCCCCGACCAAATACAATGGAGTCACCTTTGGAGTTTTAAGGATATTCAATAAACAACATGATGAAAGAAAAATAATATTAATAAGGCATTTACACAATAATAGAACAAAAATAAACCTTATCCAAAAGTTCTAGGGACAAGGCTGTCCATACAATGTCCGTCCTTTTTTACAAACATCTAGATAGCGTATCAGTTTCCATTTGCTTCATCCTAAAATAGGTTCAGGATTTAAGACCCTTCACGGCACAGACCTATCCAAGATTTATGAGTTCCCAACCCCTCAAGGGATGGGGGAGGGGACTATGTAGGTCAATCTATATATACAGGACTCTCAACTGTCCGCTATATTCAGGCTAGGTCATACTGAAGAAATTGGGAACGTTTATGAACTTCTTGCCCGACAAATAACACATATATATTTAACAAACCTCCTGGGAATAATCTTGTTGGTTAACTTTAAGCTCTTCATTTTTCAGCTTTAAAGCAGTGAGGTCAGACTGAATGCCATCCAATTCTTCCAGGAGATTTTGTTTGGTACTATAAGGAGAACAAAGGACAAACAAATTAGGTGGCTAGGAACCTTTATCACATAATAAGCACACTGTATTTGTGCAAGTAGTCACAAGTTGTTACTGAGTTCTTACTGTGCCTTTCAATAACCTGCAAATCCAACATTCAGAACCTAACAAACGAATTCCATTAAGGCATCAGAATACCCCAAATGACCATCATTCACTGGCACTGCTTTAGGCTCAAACGTTTGATGTAAACCCCAGTAAAGTATATGTTCTGAAAGCTCAAGAATTGCAGATTACAAAGGTATATTCATTAAGACAAAAACAAGTCAAGGTTTTCCATAAAATAATGTGAAGGAAACCCACAAGATACCAACTGAGTTGAGGAGTCACAGTTACTGCTTTGAATGGTGAAAGCACCAATGAAGTTATACTTAGAGAATGTCAAATGTCTTCCTTGTCCAGGGCAAGCAACTTCTCCAGCTCCAATCAGGAACCTTTTTTCGCTAGCAGATAATGCAACAGCCCAATTCTAATCATATGTTTTTGAAACCCTCTCCCCCAACTGTTTCCTCTGTGCTGCTTCCTTCACACTTGCAAATGCACACAAACAAGTGAGTGCTTTTCTGAAATTTATGGCCAATTTAGGGACAAAAAAAAGTAATAACATACAGAAGGAGGACACCTTTATTGAGTTTACTTCAGGATGATATATCGCTCAGGCTTGAAACTTTGCAGGGCTTAACTGAGTGGAAAAATGAAACTTTTCACCGCAGTATGCACTTGAGAATGGAATAGCTCATGACTGAGAGGAAATCAAATTCATGAAGGCAAAAATTCAAATATCAGAGCTTAGTAATAAATTCCAGTGGAGATATAACCATTTTGCTAATTTGCTTACAAATGACCACCCCCCCCCTCTTTTTTTTTGTAATTTTCAACATTCCTTGCATTTTTCCAAAACAATTTTTATTTTTTCATACTACACAAGAGTTGATGAATACATGGTATGAAAATGAGTACATTATCTTAAATTAATCTTTGAAAACAACACCCTCAAAAACTGTCCAAAAATGGCAAAATTTATGTTACTTTGAAAAATATGCTTTGTATTTGAGACAAAAATATTTATTTCAAGCTTAATATGGCTAAGTGGATTATGATACAGTAAAATGATAATTGTGTCTAGGTGTAATAACTTGTCATTAAAAACTCCAGTCTTTTGTTTCATCTAGACCAAATAACAAAAGTCACAAAAGACTAAAATACTTTCCTCTTTAGCAACAAATTCCCTGAATAAGAAGCAGTCTTTAGCCCAGCAGGCACAATATTAATCACTTTTAATTACTAAATCAATAAAATATTAAAATACATTTTGTTTATCAAAGGATATTCTAGAACGTGCACACAAGTTAAGTACTTTTTAGTGATACATAATAAATAGATGTTGCTTTTATAAATAATGTAGTTTGGTTCTAAGCTGAATTATAATGAGCTTACAACGCAGATTAATGTGTGAATTGTTAATTTGCTGTTGGAATGATAAAATAGGAATATCTGTGACTCACCTTCTTTCTTCGGAAAGCAGTTTCTCTGTTTGCTCAAGCTTGATTCGCATTAGAACAAATTTCTGCGAGCTCTCCACATCAACTTGCTTTTCGCCATGATCAAGGGATTTCTGTTTTCTAGAAATCGGCCGGCTTCTTTTTCGCTCATCAGCGGGAACCGAGTGGCTTCTTTCAAACGCATTTGCATCGTCACCTTGACCCTCGTAAAACTCGTTCTTTTGAAGTATTTGTTCAATAAACTGTTTCTCGGCTCCTAATTTGGGCACTGTCGTTTCATAAACGCTGGAATTGTTATGCCCACCGTCCACCAATTCGAGCGAGTCCCCTTTCAGCGAAGGTTCGACGCGAGCGGACGGAATAGAACGCTTGTCCTTCTTCAATTCCCTCTCGAGTTTTTCATTTTCCGTCTCCAGTTTTGCTTGAATTTCTTGGCCTGCAATCCTTTCACGCTTTAAGTTTGAAATTTCTTTTACCGCAGCTTCAAGCTTGAGTTTTAGCTGTCTGTTCTCTTCTCTGGCTTTGTTCCTCTCAGCACGAACTTTACCCCATTTTTCACGCCAGTTTGCTGTACAGTCCGACCACCATCTCATCGTCTTCTCCATTTGGCTCGCTCTGGCTCGAGCCTCTTCGAGCTCTCTCTCCCTTAGCTCATCTCTGGCATCCAGATCATCTGTTTCTGTGAAATCTAAGGCGAGATCACTTGAAGATTTTTTTTCATGTCTGGTTGGATTTACAGCCTGAACTTGGATGTTTGGGTTTGCATTCATGTTGAGTAGAGCGCGCCTACAAAACACTGCAATATTTCTAGTGCAAAGATCCTTCCAGAAAGTAAGAAACTTCTCCTCTTTGATTCGCCTGTGATAAATCTATAGTAACTCAGGCAGATCGCTGTACCGAACGATGTAGTATAAGAACAGATCTCCAATATTCTGTAATCTCAACTTTAGAGACAACTTCATACACAAGCGTGGATCAAACGACTACCAAACTTGACAGATTTCGCGTCAGCACAATGAACCAGCAATAACAGCCAAAGTGCAGATCGACTCAGATCATTAACTTCATGTCACATTCTGATCAATAAATCTCATTCGGTGTTACCGCTATAATTTGCTCTCCTGTCACTTGTTAGAATCTCCATAATAACAATCTCAAACCTTCACGCAATGCAAGTTGTAGACAGTAGACTGCGATATTCTCTCATAATTTTGCAGCACACAATTTCAGACTTCTTGAACTTTCTTACGTTCAGAGCTCACACTATTGCTGTATTGTTGAAGACAGCAAGGACTAAAGTAATTAATTAAGGGTTTCACTAAACATGAACTGACCTACAAGGTCACAGACGGTTGTACCAAATGTTTCATGTAAGCCGCCATTTGCAAAATTTAGTGGGACATGTCAATCAACTGCAACCATTTACCGGAAGTGAAGTCCCTGTTTTGACGGCCTTTTGGGCGCGAAAACATGTCAGTTTGATTAGATTTTAATGATTATGGTAATTAACTCAACGTCCTATATAACAGTACAACAAAAGGTACAACATTCACTTTTTCAAGGTATTTGTTTCATTGAATTCTTAAATGATACTGCTTCCGTCATCGAAAAGAGCTGAAAGTGTTGCTTTCATTAAACCCTGGCCTGGTATTTATAGATTTTGTCCTAGGCGAGCACGGTCTAAATTAGGAGACGACGGACTAGGTGGGTTCTTGAGATAAACATCAAAAACCATTAGCTAAAATAGTGGTCAGCCTAAAAAGTCAGAAAAAACAATTGTGGAAGTAGAAGTGATGTGAAAACGAGATAAAACTTGGATCGGTTTCATAGCCACTTGTAAACATTTAAGTTCTTGCTAAAACTAGTTAAGTTTTTGTTATCTTGAGTGTTTCTGTAAAAGACATTCTCTTCATTTTCAAAACGTCATTCCATTCTACATCTTCTTTACTTTCATTTCCGGTGTGCAGTAGAATGAAATCGAGGCAACATAAACACAACATGGCGGAGAGCGACGAAAAGGAATTTTCCAACCTCCCCGAGGAAATTTGGCTTCATACGATTGGATACCTCACGGCTATTCAAGATGTTCTCAATTTAGGGTGCACGTGTAGAAGATTGTACTATCTAACGAACCAAAATGTATTATGGAGAAGACGTTTTAAGGGCGAAAGCAGTCATCTTTTGCACCTCCCGCAAAGTTCAGCTTATGTTGATCACGTCATAGCCTCGAAGGATGAAAGCGAAAACGTTGATGTGGAGCAAGGATTTTGGAAGAAATTGTATCTCAAAGCAAGTCATGCTCTTTCATTTAAGAACAGAAATTTCAATGGATTTTCTAGCATTGCAGGAGAAAGATTATGTGCGGAGTTTGTGGCAAACCCAAGTGCAGCTAGAAATGTTATGATTAACTTCAACGGGGTTCGATTCGATGATCGTACACCAACGAAACAGAGTGTAGAAATTTGGGTCAAACTGAACAAGAAAAAGCCTGATGGCGTGATCATTGGATGTCAGAGCGAATCAGTAAGGTATTTGTTACATCCATCTTAGGGGGTCCGGGTAGGTTTGTACATCTCCATAGAGTTATAAACTAACTCAATTATAAAGACATGATGAAAGACACGAATGCACCCATAACACTACTGAAAAAGGCTTTGAACAGAATTCAAACCCACAACCTTAGAGTTACCGGTGCAATTAATTTTCTCCCAACTGAGCTATCAAAGACACATAGGAGCCATTCTGTGTGGGTTGGCCCTTCATGTCCGGTGGATGTTTTGGCTGCATTCCTGTCTATCATCATGTCTTCATTTATTGCTACTGTTGGACATCTAAAACCATGGAATTCATATACTTGAGTATTACGTCCACATGAAGGGCCAACCCACACGTGACCTCTCTCATGTGGCTTAATAATAGTTCAGTTGGGAGAGCATTGCACAGGTGGGTAGTGCAAAAGGCTGTGGATTTTGAATCCCATTCAAAGCCTGGAAACTTTTTTGAGGTCATTTTTTAGTAGTATTATGACGGCATTTGTGTCTGTTATCATCTCTTTATTCATTGCTATTGTTTGACATCTGTTACCATGGAATTCACATACTTAATCCAAATATTACATCCACTAAACATAAAGGGACAACCCACACTTTACCGCTCTCATGTAGCTCTGATAGTTCAGTTGGGAAAGCATTACAGTGGTAATGCAAAGGTCATGGATTCAAATCCCATTCAAAGCCTGAAAATTTTTTCAGGTCATTTTTCCAGTAGTGTTATGGCTATAGTAACTTTAAGTGTAAGTAAGTATGTAAGTATTGTTGGAAGTGCCATATGTGTTGTAATGAAATAAATAATAAATAAATAACAAAAGTTATAGCTGCAGTCGCATCTATCATCATGTTTTCATTTATTGCTACTGTTGCACATCTATTGCCATGAACTGTATTATATGACTAGAACCCCGCCACTGTATTGTGTTGCTCTTTGTTCAAATTCAAAGGAAAATTTTTATATGCTGAAAGTTTGTCCCAAGAGGCTCTGAATACTGTTTCGGTTCTGAGCATCATGTTGCTTTTCTAAACAGAAGCCGATCTTAGTTGGATGATGTCACCATGCCAATGCATTAAATCTTATCCAATTAGCATTTTGGGGTCAATATTGGGTAGATATGTCCAGGATTGAATGCTAATGAGATTCAAATTCCTTATGATAAGCATCACAAAGTGTCCTCAGTGGTAAAAAGTCACCAAAACACACACAATTCTGTCAAATATGAAGTAATATGAAAATGTTTGATAACCCTACCAAATATGAAGTACTAATTGAACAATACTTGTGTTCAATCCTGGACATAAGTGACATTGGGACACACTAATCAGAATTCAAAGTTCCCCGCTCCTTCTTTCCTTCCCCTTAAGAGCCTGCTTGCAGGCTGCCTACTGTGGGCCCTCTAAAATTGATCAAGCTTATTATTATAGAGCATATCAGATTCTGTATCTTGGTCCATAAATAGGCAGATTAAAACATTTGGCCCAATATATCATGCCATCTTGTCAATTAATGTGACTTTGCCTTCACTTTCTTGTTTTTCTGGTTAGTTCAAACAGGTGGCCTCACTATCACTGGCAGTTACTTCATGTAGGACCTGATGGCTGCATCAGAGGCTCCCTGGAACCTTACAAGTTCATGAAAGGACCTTGCATCAATGATGAACAATGGCACCACATTGCATTAACAGCATCTTCTGACTGGCAATGCATGTTTGTTGATGGACAGGTTGTTTGCTCGATCAATTTTGGAATTGGACATGAACTTCACAGGTGTGATATAAATGTGACCAGGTTCACAAAAACATGACATTGCATTTTTAGTACAAATTTGGAATTACAGTCTGGTAGAAACTATTTCCTTTCTTTACCAAATCAACCCACATAACCTTACCACACATGATTTACATCATGAATTTCCTATATGTCACATCACCACACCTTGTACTAGAATCATGAGAATTTCCTTCTATTGTTTGTTTCCTAATAAAAGAAGTGCAGTTAGTTAGTTTAATTCAGTGGTTCAAAGTGTTCAAGACCTGCACTTTCAAGCTGAGGACCCCTTGGTCAAGTACTGTTCCTTGTGACCTAAGTTAGTGATTCGTTTCACTCAGGATTTTGTTTGCAATCACCCTTTTTTTCCTTTTGTATAATTTCTGTATTCCTGCATAAATAAATTTTATTGTGGCTACAAGTCTGTTTCGTTGTTCACTAACAACACCAGAACCTGCCTTGGTCACATAAACAATATCTGCCATTTGACATGGAAATATGCTCAGATATTACATATCCAAGCATATTTCAAATTTTGTCCTAGGACATAATCTGTTCCCTGAAGCTCACAGTTTTCCTCCAGCTTTGTTCTCAGAAAGCTGTTTGTCCGCGGACATTATCTGCTTGCAGAAAACTGTCGGCTTTGAAGAACCGATAAATCCAAGGACAAATATTTGAGCACATTCTTGCACAAAACGGAGGCTATTGTGTTTATTATTTGTCAAATAATTCTTGCAATGCACGCGGTTTTGAAAGTTGGTGAATATCTCCCCAATTTTAGTCAGGAATATTCAGTCACATGATGCATTTAGACTAATTGTGAATGAGCTAAAATATTAGATCAAGAATAATTATTATTATAAAATTGAATATAAAAGAAATATTCCTTACTGGTTACTTCCACACAATACTTGTCCATCGTATCCACAGGGGAGAGTAGAAATACCCCTGTTGTCCTCTGAGTTGTTCAAAGGCTGCACAAGGCTATCAACCAGATAAATTGCTATCCAGTAGACAAGTGTTAACAAAATAAACCACGCTATCCACTGGATAGCGATTCATTCAGTGGATAGTATTATCCACTTTTTAAACAACCGGGCCAGATGGATAATGTATATGTAGTTGCTTTTCTCAACACTCATCTACTGCACAGCGATTTATCTGGTGCATAACATTATTCAACTCCTAACATGTAAATGTTTTTCAGATATCACATGAGGTATAGTCAAATTGGTAATGGTGTTATCAGTTATGGAACGTGTACACCTTGGGGAGATGATGCCATGCCTCGTGGCCATACTGGATGGTATCCCTTTCATGGCTTGGTGAGAATCATCTATATTTCAGCAAACATTGTAGTTGAAATCACAAACAGAATTGCAGCAAAAATTGCCTGTGTAAAGGGTCCTCGGGGTCTCATGAAACTTGTGTTTTTTATATTTGTCAGTCTGTCCCACATTGTAAGATATTTTTGGAACTCACAAAACAAAATATTGTGTGATTAATATTACATTCGCACGGAAAGACACAATTTCTTGGGTTTTTTTAAATTTATTTAAGGATTCTGCAAGATTGCCCACTAGATTGAATATATTTTAAAAAGTCATATTTGTTTTTCCGCCAAGGTAAGGGAAGTTCGCATCTGGTCATGCCTCTTATCCGAATCTGAAGTGCGTCAGAACATGCATGTGCAGAGAATAGACCTGGTCCAACAAAAATCAACTGGACATGGCAAGAAAGCTTTGATAGGCTACTGGCCCATGAATAGACTAATGTCGGGTCCATGGCCCTGGCAGGGGTCTTTAGTATCCTGTACATCACATTTGGAGGAACACAGGGAGAACAGTGTGCATTTACGGATTGTACGAGCCAGTTTACCATGATGACACTCTCTGCAAATAGGGTCTACAAGTTCTGTGGGTGTGTGTGTGCTAG